>Ga0307997_10000510_pt1 | contig 17734 bp, 14 predicted proteins | sample Davwhametageno36_FD_203165 | JGI IMG/M metagenome (GOLD analysis project Ga0307997, IMG submission 203165) | Marine microbial communities from Davis Island wharf, Antarctic Ocean - #36 | ecosystem: Environmental > Aquatic > Marine > Unclassified | place: Antarctic Ocean: Davis Island wharf... | reverse complement strand
ATATCAATAGGAAAATCGACGCTACTTACTTAAGAATCTGAAACTATTGGTATATAATGCACGGCCTTAGCGTATAAGGCTATTAGTCGCGACGATTAACCAATGTCGAAAGATCATTCTACCGGATTGTGAGAGCAAGAATAACCATGAAAAGAAATATTTTATCCATTGTATGCCTGTTTTCAATACTGTTTGTGAGTAACGCTTTGGCCGCAGGAGATGCTGCTGTCGGAAAAACTAAGGTTATCATATGCGCGGGATGCCATGGAGCTGACGGCAATAGTATGGTTCCATCATTCCCCAAACTCGCGGGCTTAGGTGAAAAATATATCACTGAACAGCTGCGACAGATTAAGTCTGGTGAGCGTGAGATTATGGAGATGATGGGTATTCTTAATCTTTCATCTGATCAAGATTTACAAGATATGGCGGCGTACTATGATTCTCAGAAGCGCAGTATTGCGGGCGCTAAAGAGATAGAGCTGATCGGTATTTCTGACCCACAGCAAGCCATAGATTATGGCGAGAATGTTTATCGCGGCGGCAACATGAAGACCGGAGTGGCGGCGTGTACCGGATGTCATTCCCCCTCAGGTAATGGCAACGGACCCGCTGGATATCCTGGACTTGGCGGCCAGCACGCAACCTATATTGAGAAGCAATTGCTTGCTTACCGACGTGGAGAGCGCATGAGTGGTAACAATGCCACAATTATGCAAGGCGTTGCTGCCAATTTGAGTGACAAAGAAATTACAGCGGTGGCCAACTACATATCAGGCCTAAACTAGGAGCGCTTGCTTCGACAGTAATTACAGGAGAACAGAATGTTTGCGTGGTTTAAAAAGATAATATTTTTGGCGTTAGTCTCGTCTATGGCAATGTGCCAAGCTCAGACCGAAGAGTATCAAGCCGGCGTTGATTATGAAGTATTGCCCCAGGCAATTCGAACCGCCAATCCGTCTAAAATTGAAGTTAATGAAGTATTCCATTATCTGTGTATTCATTGTTATAACTTTGAAGCCACTGTAAGCCCATGGGCCGAGAAATTACCCGATGATGTAGACTTTCAGCATACCCCCGCTGTTTGGAATTCTGCCTTAGAGCCGTTTGCTAGAGCTTACTATAGCGCGAAAGCGTTAAAGGTTTTAGATCAAACTCATGTGGCTTTATTTGAAACTATTCATGTTAAAAAGCAGCGTCTTCAGTCGCAGCAAGATCTAGCAGAGTTTTTTGTTGGCCAAGGTGTTGATGGCGATCGATTTAATAAAATTTATAGTTCTTTTGGTGTTACTAGTCAGGTTAGCCAGGCAAAGGCGCGAGCCAAAGGCTATCGAACCCAGGGTACGCCAGAGATAATTGTTAATGGAAAATATAGAGTCACTACACGCTTATCGAAAAACTTTGACGGCATGTTGCGAGTGGCCAGCTTTTTGATTGAGAAAGAGCGTCGCGCTGGACAATAGACTCCCGGTTGCGGCAGCAAAAAAAATACGCGGGACCCACCGCGTATTTTTTTGTCTTCAACAAATCTACAACTAGTGGTTATAACGTGTGAGCATGGCGTTATGGCGAAAAAAACTTTCCACAGAGCGACCTAGATAGTAGAGTAAGCGACCTTTTTCTGAAACACTCCACATTTAATTTAATTTAATTTAATTTAATTTGATTATGGGAAGCATTGTGAAACCAAGTCTGAAACCGACTAATCCGAACTTTTCTTCGGGGCCCTGTTCAAAGCGCCCTGGATACAGTGTTGATAACCTAGATGTCTCTACACTTGGGCGCTCGCACAGATCGTCGGTTGGTAAAAAGGCACTGGGTCGGGCCTGTGCGGATACCGCTGAGATTCTCGGGCTGCCTGAAGGATACCGCGTTGGCGTGGTTCCGGCATCGGATACCGGCGCCGTTGAAATGATTATGTGGTCAGTATTGGGCGCTCGACCGGTTGATGTGTGTGCATGGGAGTCATTTGGTAGTGGCTGGTTAACAGACGTGACCAAACAGCTAAAGCTCAACAATGTAACTACACATGTGGCGGACTACGGATTACTGCCCGATTTGACTCAAACTAATCCCGATCATGATATTGTTTTTACGTGGAACGGGACTACCTCAGGGGTCAAGGTTCCAAATGCAGATTGGATCAGTGATGACCGCAAAGGTCTGACAATCTGTGATGCTACCTCGGCGGTTTTTGCGATGCAGTTGCCATGGGAAAAGCTAGACGTGGTGACCTATAGCTGGCAAAAAGTACTTGGCGGCGAAGGTGCTCACGGTATGTTGATTTTGAGTCCAAGAGCGGTTGAACGGTTGGAAAGTCACACGCCTGCTTGGCCCATGCCGAAGATTTTTAGGCTCACTAAAGGGGGCAAGTTAATTGAGGGCATCTTCCGCGGAGAGACCATTAATACGCCATCGATGCTATGTGTCGCCGATTACCTCGACGGCTTAGACTGGATTCGTTCAATTGGTGGGTTGCAGAGTGCGATTGCCAAGTCTGAGAATAATTTATCGGTAATCCAAAAGTTTGTTGATGAACGCCATTGGGTTCACTTCTTAGCGCAAGATTCCAATCAAATATCTAACACGAGTGTTTGCCTTACTCTCGACCTAGAGCCAGATCAGGTTAAACAAATGATCAAATTGTTAGACTCAGAGGCGGTAGCCTTCGACATAGGTGCCTATCGCGATGCGCCTGCAGGATTGAGAATTTGGTGCGGAGCCACTATTGAAATGTCCGATCTGGAGGCATTAATGCCTTGGTTAGATTGGGCTTATGATCACGTAAGCCGGTAGTAAGAAGCTTTTAATAACATTAGGTTAGACCAGAGAGTTGAGATAAAACTATGCACAACGTTCGTACTTATAATGCCATTTCTGCCAAGGGGCTGGACAGATTTTCAGCCGAAAAATATGTAGTTAGCGAAGACTGTGTGACACCTGAAGCCTTCATTTTACGTAGTCAGAAGCTGCACACAGAGATTGTTCCGGACAGTTTGTTGGCGGTTGCCCGAGCAGGTGCTGGTGTTAATAACATTCCAGTATCGGACTACACTGAGCAGGGAATTGTTGTTTTTAATACTCCCGGCGCCAATGCGAATGCTGTCAAAGAGCTCATTGTAGCGGGACTATTGTTAGGCTCTCGAGATATTTATGGTGGTATGAGCTATGTGCAAGAGCTTGGGCACATTGACGATGCTGCTGAAATGGGTAAGCTCTTAGAAAAAGAAAAAAAGCGTTTTGCTGGTACTGAAATTGTTGGCAAGACCTTGGGTGTGGTTGGTTTGGGTGCTATTGGATCGATTATCGCCAACCTCGCGTTAGATTTGGGTATGAATGTAATCGGCTATGATCCTGCGATCTCAGTCGAGGCAGCATGGCAGCTTTCGAGCCGAGTTGAGCGCATGGAAAGCATAGAAAAGCTACTTGCTAACGCTGACTTTGTCACTCTGCATGTACCAGCGATTCCTGCAACCAAGCACTTGATCAATACTAAAACCCTTAGTGAAATGAAAAGTACGGCCAAAATTCTAAACTTTGCTCGCGAAGAAATTGTCAGTACCGATGACATGGTCAACGCTTTAGATAAAGGAGTGATAGCTGGATATATTAGCGACTTTCCTGCTCCAGCGCTGTTGGGTCGAAAAGATGTGATACTGATGCCGCATATTGGCGCAAGCACTGAAGAAGCAGAAGAAAACTGTGCGGTAATGGCCGCGGATCAACTCAAAGATTTTCTTGAGAATGGTAATATTCACAATTCAGTCAATTATCCGCCCACCAAAATGAGCCGTAATGGTGGTAGCCGAATTACATTCTGCAACAGTAATGTACCCAAGGTTTTAGGCCAAGTGTTATCGCTCCTGGCGGACGCCAACCTCAACGTGGTCGATATGGTGAATAAAAGCCGCGGTGAAATTGCCTACAATATTATTGATCTTGAGGGTGAGGTTGACGAAGCCGTTAGAGAGAGGGTCGCTAATGTTGATGGTGTTATGCGAGTCCGCCTAATATAGGCAGACAGGTTTAGTCGAATAATTTGGTGCGCACGGTGTTTCGATATGCACGTGGGCTGTTTCCAGCCCACTGACGGAAACGCGATGAGAACCAGCTAGCCTCGTGATAACCACTGTAACTGGCAACGTCAACAATGGGTAAGTCGGTGTTTTTTAACAGGTCACAGGCAAAGCTCATGCGCGTATCCGTCAGATAGGTATTTGGTGTGCTACCGACGGCGGTCTTAAAGCGGCGATTGAATGTTCGAGTGGTCATGCCGAACTGTTTGGCCACACTGGAGATAGTCAGCGCTTTGTTCAAATTATCTTGGATCCATACCTGACTCTGTGCGATTGCCTCGTCACTATGTGCTCTATCTTTGAGCGCATTTAAATTGGCCGGATCGGAAATATTACGAATTTCATGAAAGAAGTTTCTCTGCGCTTGTCGCGAAATTATACGACCAAAGTGCCTTTCCACCTGATGCATCATCAATTCGGCCATAGCATTGATACTGGCGGCACAATAAAGATTACCTGCTTGGGTGGTAAAATTTTGACGATCTAAATTAATGGCAGGGTAACTTCGTTGTAGAGCATCGAAGTAGTGCCAGTGGGTGGTGGCTAATTTACCGTCTAAAAGCCCAGCCTCGGCCAGAAAACATACCCCAGTACCAACCGCAGTGATTGTGCAATTAGACTGATATTGCTGTCTTAGCCAGGGGCCATACTGATAGTGCTTGAGAACGGCTGGACGAGGGTTTCTCCACAGCGCTGGAATATGTATCAGGTCGCTTTGAAAGCAATCGTTAATATTGTGGGTTGGTGAAAGCTCGAATCCTGAGGATGTCTGTACTGGCAAGCCATCGGCACTGACACGACGAATCTCCACGTCTTGTAAAGGCGCCCTGTTCGCCGCCGCCAAGGCTTGCGCAAAGTTAAAAATCTCGGCGGCGAGGGTGCTGCTAGATACGAGCATATTATCGCAAAGAAGCAGAGTCAGATTAAACGCCATAGAAACGCATATTTATCATTAAATGGCTACTATCTTAAAGCTAATGGCTAATAAATTAAAGATTAGTAGTAATATAACTTTTAGACTTCCAATATGAAATTAATAAGAGATATGTCTATGCCTCATGTACTACCAGTCATCGTAGGTTTCGGAGGGTTTAACGCCGCTGGCCGAAGCTCGTCTCACCAAGCGTTTCGTCGTATGGTGCTCGAGTCTCTGCCGTCTAGTGAACAGCACAGCACCATTGCAAGTTTAGCGTGCCTGATGGGTCTGGTTCGTGCGGAGGGTGAGAGCTATATCGATACTCAGGGGGCTGAGTTAACAATAGAGACTGTGTTTGAACAATACCAACAGGCCGTTATCGCGGGCACTTTAGTGCGGAAAATTGAACATTTCGACCCAGCTAACCTTTCGGGACACCGAAAGGTTGATTTTTCCGATCAGCAGGCGATTATTTTTACAATGGCTAAGCGCGACCTGCCTAAACAGTTGCCAGCTGATTGGCAGATTCGCGAACTTGAAGATGGGCGAGTTGAAATAACGACGTCGGGCGAAGATAAACATCTGGTGTCTGTACCTTATGAGCTAGCTGCCAAGGCGGCTGGACAGCTACCGCGAGGATTTGATTTAACCGAGCATTACAATGCCCGATTTCATCCTCGAGGATTGCAAATGGCCCTTCTAGGGGCTAGCGATGCTATCCACTCTATGGGAATTCCCTGGCAAAAAGTCGCTGCAAAAGTACGGCCAGATGAAATTGGTGTGTATTCTTCTAGTGTCTTCGGGCAAGTTGATAATCAGGGCATGGGGGGGTTATTTCAGGCCCGTTTAAGAGGTGAGCGAACTACCGCAAAGCAGGTGGCCTTAGGTCTAAACTCCATGCCCGCTGACTTTGTTAATGCCTATGTGCTGGGTAATGTAGGACACACCGAAGCGACGACAGGAGCTTGCGCTAGTTTTCTGTACTCATTGCAGGCTGCGGTAAGAGATCTTCGCAGTGGGCGGCGGCGAATCGCGGTGGTGGGTAATGCAGAAGCGCCTATTACGCCGGAAATGTCGGAGGGGTTTTCAAATATGGGAGCCCTTGGCAGTGATGAAAATCTTTGTAAAATCGATGGATCAGCGACCCCCGATTGGCGTCGAGCAAGTCGGCCATTCGGCGAGAACTGTGGATTTACTCTCTCTGAGGCGACTCAATATATCGTGCTGATGGACGACCTGTTAGCCATAGAGCTCGGTGCGGATGTTCACGGCGCTGTTCCAGAGGTTTTCATTAGTGCAGATGGTATTAAAAAATCTATATCCTCGCCTGGTGTGGGGAATTATATTTCTTTTTCTAAAGCCGTTGCCGCCGCCGTTGATATAGTCGGTATTGAAGCAGTGCAGAGGCGTAGCTTTGTTCATGCACACGGCTCCAGTACGCCTGCCAATCGAGTCACTGAGTCTGAATTAATCAGTCGAGTCGCCGAAACCTTTGAAATTGACGACTGGCCTGTGACCGCGGTAAAAGCTTACGTGGGTCACAGTGTTGCGGCAGCTAGTGGGGATCAGCTTATTTCTGCATTGGGTACCTTTAAATATGGATTAATTCCAGGCATCAAAACTGTCGGTGAGATTGCCAAAGATGTCCATCAAAAGCGGCTTAACTTCCTGCTTAATGACACTGTGACTGCAACCAAAATGGAGGTTTCTTTCATTAACTCGAAAGGATTTGGTGGCAATAATGCCTCTGCGGTCTTACTATCTGCAGACAAGGCCAATGCGATGTTAGGTCAGCGTTATACGAGTAGATTTGCGCAATATATTGAACAGCGTGAAACCACTCGAAAGAACGCTGAGGACTATGCTGTGCAAGCGGACCGTGGGAGTTTAGCGGTTATCTATCGGTTTGGTGAGCAGTTAATAGATGAAAAAGCGGTTGCCATTACGCCAACCGGCATGAGTATTCCAGGATGTAGCCGCAAGATTGAGTTCAACTTTAAAAATCTTTGGCAGGATATGCAGTAAATTCACGTAGTTGGGCAAGCACGCCATTATCAATCTTTTTGGCTTGATTGATGAGTGTTTCCGCATCGGCTGGAGCTCCATTAGCCGCGCTGGGTGTTTCCTTACCCGGCGGACTAAAAAGAAGAGTACCACCATGGATGCCAACGACGGCTCCGGTTTTTGCATCAATTAAAGGTCCCCCAGAAGCGCCCCGTCCAGCATCGCAATCATGCAAAAGTAATTGGGCGCTAACAAACTGCCGCGATAAAAATGACTGACAACCACGACTAATACTGATGTTATTTTGACTTTCATTAAAGCCTATTAGTTGCAAATCGCTGCTGCTTTGCCCAGTCAAACTTAACTTCATGCCTGAGTGCTGGAGTTTTTTCGCTAGCGCGATGAAGACAATATCTTGATTGGCCTGTCGTATCTTACTATTGATCGTGGGCTTAAAATCATGTTCAGATACTTGCGCGAAGGCTACTCCACTGAGGCGCTTTCCCTGGGGGTGATAGGCGCACTCTTTGTAGCGCTCGTCAGTATCTGGATGGTATAAAACATGGGCAGCAGTAAGAACAATTGAGCGCTGTTGATTGGCGTTATTATCATCCGCGATAATATGCACGGCAGTCCCGCGCAGGCCACCGTCACAAATAACAGTACCTACGGAACGCTGGAGTTTGTTGGGCGCTAACAAGCGTTGATCTTCAATACCATTTGCCGGATTTCCATCACCAAAAATAGCAGCTGTAGTTGTTGTACTTATTGGTACTGAGATAGTTAGCGTAAACAAAAAGATGTTAAAACGACGATAATTCATAAACGTTCTACCCCATATCTCCCCATAAAGACTGCAATATACTTATTGCCGCCAATGGCGCTGTTTCTGTGCGTAAAACGCGCGGGCCCAATTTAACGGCGTTATAGCCATTGGATTCCGCTAGGGTTATTTCATCGTCGGACAGTCCGCCCTCTGGGCCAACTAAAATAGTGACATGATTGTTAGTATTTTGTAGTTCAGTCAGCGGTCTCTCGGTGCGATGATGTAGGACAATCTTCAGTCCCCCATCATGGGTGCCTAAACATTGCTGCAGCGAAACAGCGGAGTTTATTGTTGGGACCACATTGCGTAAACACTGCTCACAGGCACTTATCGATACCTGTTGCCAGTGAACCAGTCTTTTTTCTAATCTCGAACCCGCCAATTTTACTTCGGTACGCTCGGTGAAAATGGGGGTAATAGTGTGAACCCCTAATTCAGTGGCCTTTTGTATGACCCAATCCATTCGCTCACCTCTAGAGATTCCTATAACGAGATGTATTTTCAAGAGTGATTCGCGATCATTAGGCAGCGATTCTTTAATAGAGACTGTGACTTGATTTTTACTGAGGCTGGCTACTTCCGCAATATACTCTCCGCCGTCCCCGTTAAATAGATTAAGCATTTGGCCTGAGGTCATACGCAGAACAGAGCTAAGATAGCGAGCAGCATCTTTGTCTAGGGTGATCAGACTGTCAGCGTGTAATGGCTGCTGTGTGTAAAGGCGCGGAATACGCATGCTAGTTAACTCTTGATTTAGGCGACAAGATTACGACAAAAATGACGATAAATCTGCTCTTTCATAAAAAACCTCTAGCCCGAATAACCAGGCTAGAGGTTTTAAAGTAATCATTAATTCTTAGTACTTGTAGCTATCGCCTTTGAAGGGGCCGTCGACAGATACATTGATATAGTCAGCTTGCTCTTGGGTCAGCTTTGTAATCACGCCTCCGAATCCTCCAACCATGTATCTAGCAACTTCTTCATCAAGATGCTTGGGTAAAACTTCGACACGTAACATCTCAGCTTGCGTCTCTGCGTCCTGCGCTGCGAATTGAAGCTTGTAGAGATCAATCTGGGCCAGAACTTGGTTGGCAAAAGAACCATCCATGATCCGACTTGGGTGGCCAGTAGCGTTACCAAGATTGACCAGACGACCTTCAGCAAGCAGAAGTAGGTGATCATTTGATGCTTTATCGCGGTAAACTTTGTGAACTTGGGGCTTGATTTCGTCCCACTCCCAGTTATCACGCATAAACGCGGTGTCAATTTCATTGTCAAAGTGACCAATATTACAGACCACACAACCGCTCTTTAGAGCGCTTAAAACATCGGAGCCACAGACATTGTAGTTACCAGTGGTCGTTACCAACATATCGGTATTGGCCAGCAATTCTGTATTGACCCCTTTAGAAGTATCGCCTTCGTTATAGGTTGAAACAATTTCAAAGCCATCTAAACAGGCTTGCATCGCACAGATAGGGTCAACTTCGGTAATTTTAACGATCATCCCTTCTTGGCGCAAAGACTGAGCTGAACCCTTACCAACGTCACCATAACCAACAACAACCGCTTTTTTACCAGACAGCAAATGGTCAGTCGCACGCTTGATAGCGTCATTAAGACTATGGCGGCAGCCATACTTATTGTCACACTTAGATTTAGTGACTGAATCGTTGACGTTAATAGCCGGAATCTTAAGTTCGCCTGCTTTAAGCATTTCATAAAGACGGTGAACACCAGTGGTCGTTTCTTCGGTTACACCATGAACAGCCTCTAGTACCTGTGGGTATTTCTGATGCAAGAGAGAGGTCAAATCACCACCATCATCAAGAATCATATTGGCATTCCAAGGCACGCCATCTTTTAAAACTTGCTGCTCTAAGCACCACTCGTATTCGTCTTCAGTTTCACCTTTCCAAGCGAAAACAGGCGTTCCACTAGCTGCAACAGCGGCGGCAGCGTGATCCTGTGTTGAGAAAATATTGCACGATGTCCAGCGCACCTCAGCACCCAGAGCGATTAGCGTTTCAATAAGAACCGCGGTCTGAATAGTCATGTGGATGCATCCTAGAATGCGCGCTCCAGCCAAGGGTTGCTCAGCGCGATACTTTTCACGTAGAGTCATCAAGGCAGGCATTTCAGATTCCGCGATGGAGATTTCTTTCTTACCCCAGTCTGCCAATGAAATATCGGCAACCTTATAGTCTTCGAAGTTTTGACCTATTGCAGTCATTATAAAATTCCTTATAAATTTAAATTAGTGAATGTAGGTTTTTAAAGCGCTTTTTTGAGTAGCGCTACTTTGTCTATTTTTTCCCATGTAAAGTTCTCTTCCTCTCTACCAAAATGCCCATAGGCAGCTGTAGGCTGATAGATAGGCCGACGTAAATCCAACATTTCAATTAGGCCTCTTGGGCGAAGATCAAAATGCTCACGAACGAGATTGACTATTTCATCATCACTGAGCTTTCCTGTACCGTAGGTATCAATACTGATTGATGTAGGTTCAGACACTCCAATAGCATAAGAAACTTGTATTTCGCAGCGATCAGCCAGCCCTGCAGCGACAATATTTTTCGCCACATAGCGCCCTGCATAAGCGGCCGAACGGTCAACTTTAGTAGGGTCTTTTCCAGAAAACGCACCGCCACCGTGATGCGCCATACCGCCGTAGGTATCAACGATAATTTTACGTCCAGTGAGACCACAGTCTCCTACAGGACCGCCAATAATAAACTGGCCGGTAGGATTAATGTGGTATTGAGTTCCAGCATGTAGCCACTCTGCCGGTAAAATTGGCTCAATTATTTCAGCGCGTACCGCTTCTTGTAGATCGGGCAAAGAGATATCTGGAGAGTGCTGAGTTGAGAGCACAATTGCATCTATAGCAACTGGCTTACCCTGGTCATAACGCAAAGTTACCTGACTTTTCGCATCCGGGCGTAACCAGGGAAGCGTTCCATTTTTACGCACTTCGGCTTGCCGCTTAACTAACAAATGCGAATAGTAAATGGGTGCTGGCATTAGAACATCAGTTTCGTTAGTAGCATAACCAAACATTAAACCTTGGTCTCCAGCACCAATGTCTTTGTTCTCAGCTGCATCGACGCCTTGAGCGATGTCATTAGACTGCTTACCAATAGCATTCAGAACAGCACAGGTATTGCCGTCAAAGCCAACATCTGAATTGTCATAGCCAATGCCTGTAATAACATCTCTAACAACTTCTTCAAGATCAACGTAGGTATCAGTTCGAACTTCACCAGCAATAATAGTCATGCCGGTTTTTACCATCGTTTCTACCGCCACTCGTGAGTGGGGATCATCCTTAAGAATCGCATCAAGAATAGCATCTGAGATCTGATCAGCCATTTTGTCCGGATGACCCTCTGAAACGGACTCTGATGTGAACACACTATAAGTAGACATATTCCTTGTTCCTTAGATTAGGGTTTTGTTAAGTTAAATTGGCGCACCTGAATACGGAAACCATTGCGCTGGGTCAGATAAAGACTACTTCCTTCGGACAGTCCAGCGGCGAGAGCCCATCGGGACAGTGCTTCGGGTTCGAAGCCTAGCCAGATATCACCACAAGATTTTTTTGCCCACTCTTGATCATGGGCGCATAAGTCCGTGATCATCAAAACGCCATCTACCTTAAGTAGCTGTGCACAGTCAGCTATTATCTCTGCCGGGGTTGGATTATGGTGAAGCACCATGTTGAGCGAGACAAAATCAAACCTGGGAGCCTGGGCGGTAGCCTTTTGTGTGTCGCCGAGAAGAAATATAACGTTATCAATCTCTTGGGCACTTGCTCTGAATTTACATTGATCAAGCATTTCCTCAGAGTTATCCAGCGCGGTAACCTGATCGAAGAGAGCCGAAAGAGTGCTTAAAAAATGGCCGTAACCGGGACCTATCTCTAGGGCAGATTCGCGACCTGACATGTGTTTTGGAAGAAATTCTTCGATACTTTCCCCGTAGTCAGACCAGCTGGCTATCAGGTCTTGATTTTGTTCAAAGCGGCTGGCGTTCTGGTTAAAAAAAGTGACCGAAGCCGCCGATCGCTCTGCATTGATCGATGCAAGTCGATATGTATAACTGAAGTCCAAAGCGGCTAAATCAATGGTTTGAAAAAGGCTATCTAAAAGGTTCTGCAATTCAGGATCGGGATGGAGTTCATTGCGGCGATAAAAAATCGATGTACCTTCCCTCCGAGTAGCAACCAGTGATGCGCTAGAAAGAATCTTGAGATGATGACTCATGGCGGATTGACGAATATCGAATATTGCGCATAACTCTAAAACACCGTAGGCATTTTGCTGTAGTACTTTTAAAATTTGCATTCGCAGAGGATCGCCCGCTGCTTTACAAAGCATGGTTATTACGCTGGTGTCGGTTGCAGGCTGCAATGTCCGCTTACGTTGAGTCTTGTTTAGCATGAATTTATATTAACACGCAGTATTGTTATATCAAAATATTTTTATATAATAAAAATTAGCGTACAGCTCTGCTTAAGCACTGGTTACTCTGCGAAAGATAATGAATATCGGTTTACTGAAAACGCTGTCTGAGGGACAATGCGTGCTTAATTTTCCCTTTCAGGAGTAATGATCCATGGCCTCACGTAGAGACCTTGCTAATGCCATTCGCGCGCTCAGTATGGATGCTGTACAAAAAGCTAACAGTGGTCATCCAGGAGCCCCCATGGGCATGGCAGACATCGCTGAAGTCCTCTGGAATGACTATTTAAAGCACAACCCTGCTGATCCTGAATGGGCCAACCGAGATCGTTTTGTTCTGTCAAACGGCCACGGTTCTATGCTTTTATACTCTTTACTGCATCTCTCTGGCTATGAGCTGCCTATCGAAGAATTAAAGAATTTCCGCCAATTACATTCTAAGACCCCAGGGCATCCAGAGTATGGTTATGCGCCTGGTGTCGAGACGACAACAGGACCACTTGGCCAAGGGCTGAGCAACGCAGTCGGTATGGCGTTAGCAGAAAAGGTCTTGGCAGCTCAATTTAATCGTCCGGGTCACGATATTGTCGATCATCAAACATATACTTTTTTGGGTGATGGTTGCTTAATGGAAGGTATCTCTCACGAAGTATGTTCTTTGGCTGGGACTTTAAAAATAGGCAAGCTAACCGCATTTTATGACGACAACGGCATCTCTATTGATGGCGAGGTCGAAGGTTGGTTTAGCGATGATACGCCGGCTCGTTTTGAAGCATACGGTTGGCAAGTTATTGCCAATGTAGATGGCCATGACAGCAATGCTATCAAGGCAGCGATAGAAGTTGCAAGAGGTGAGCCAAACAAGCCTACCCTGATTTGCTGTAAAACAATTATTGGTTTTGGCTCTCCAAACAAGCAGGGCAAAGAAGATTGCCATGGCGCGCCCTTGGGTGCTGACGAAATTGTGTTAGCGCGCGAGCAGTTGGGATGGAGTCATGCCCCATTTGAGATCCCTAATGATCTCTATGAAGGTTGGAATGCTCAGGCCAACGGCGCCTCCGCCCAATCAGAGTGGAATAAGCAGTTAGATGCTTATCGCGCTGAGTTCCCCGATTTAGCCGTTGAGTTTGAAAGACGCACCAGTGGTCAGCTTCCAGAAGATTTCAGTGATAAAGCCGATGCTTATATCGCTGAGTGCCAAGCAAAAATGGAAAAGATAGCTTCTCGTAAGGCATCACAAAACTGTTTGAATGCCTTTGGGCCGCTTCTGCCGGAATTACTTGGCGGTTCGGCCGATTTAGCGGGATCTAATCTGACGATTTGGTCTGGATCCAAAGATATCAGCGCTGATAATGCTAATGGCAACTACATTTATTACGGTGTTCGTGAATTTGGTATGAGCGCCATGATGAATGGGATCGCCTTACACGGTGGGTTTATTAATTATGGTGCCACCTTCCTGATGTTCATGGAATATGCGCGTAACGCGGTACGCATGGCTGCCATAATGAAGCAACAAAGTATCTTTGTGTATACCCACGACTCCATTGGTCTTGGTGAAGATGGTCCGACGCATCAGCCAGTAGAGCAACTCAGTGCGTTGCGTTCGACACCTAACTTAAACACCTGGCGGCCCTGTGACACCGTAGAATCGGCGGTCTGTTGGAAAAGTGCTATTGAAAATCAGGGTGGCCCAAGTGCTTTGGTCTTTAGCAGGCAAGGACTCGCACCTATGCCGCGTACGGTTGAGCAGGTAGCGGCCATTGCGCAGGGCGGCTATGTCTTGCAAGACTGCGCTGACCCACAGGCGATTATTATTGCCACGGGTTCTGAGGTCGAGCTGGCGGTAAATGCCGCGAATGTACTTGCCGATCAAGGGATCCATGCACGCGTCGTGTCTATGCCCTGCGCTGAAATTTTCTCGGCTCAGGATGCCGCATATCGTGAATCAGTGCTTCCCTCGGAGATAAGAGCGAGAGTTGCAGTGGAGGCTTTGCACGCCGACTACTGGCATAAATTTGTCGGTCTAGATGGTCGTGTTGTGGGTATGCGTACTTTTGGCGAATCTGCTCCTGGCGGTGAACTCATGAAGGAATTCGGCTTTACTGTTGAGAATGTTGTAAGCAATGTCATCGAGGCGATTGGCTAATGCTGCGTATTGCCATTAATGGTTACGGACGCATAGGGCGCTCAGTTTTGCGCGCTCTTTATGAGTCTAATGCTAGGCAATGGTTACAGGTAGTGGCTATTAATGAGCCGGCAGAGGCGAAGACAATTGCTCATTTAACTCGCTATGATTCGACCCATGGGCGGTTTCCTGGAGTTGTGGAGTTAGCTGAAAATGCACTGCTGGTGAATGGTGATGCAATAAAACTTTGCCATCACCAGAATCTTCGGGACTTACCTTGGAAAGAACATAAAATTGATGTTGTTTTGGAATGCAGTGGCAGCTTCACTGATCGAGCTACGGCAGAGCAACATCTAAACGCAGGCGCCAAGCGAGTGCTTTTCTCACAGCCGGCTGAGCCCAGTGTAGACGCTACCATTGTTTATGGCGTTAATCACAAAACTCTCACCGGAAATGAACGAATTGTTTCTGCAGCCTCATGCTCGACAAATTGCGTTGTTCCAGTTATCAGCGTGCTTGATGAATGCTTTGGCGTTGAGGGCGGTGTCATTACTACTATCCACTCGGCAATGAATGATCAACCGGTGATTGATGCCTACCACCACACCGACCTGCGTAAAACACGAGCGGCAATGCAATCTATTATTCCCGTGGACACTGGATTAGCCCTTGGTATTGATCGACTGCTTCCCGAGCTTGCTGGACGGTTTCAGGCACAAGCTATGCGCGTGCCCACGGTTAACGTATCAGCCATCGACTTATCCATCATGCTGAGTAAGCCGGTCGATGTAGATACTATTAATTCCGCCTTGGCTGAGGCAGCGGGTGGCGTTTTACAAGGCGTTCTAGGTTATACCGAAGAACCACTGGCATCCTGTGACTTTAACCATGATCCACGCAGCGGCATTGTTGATTCAAGTCAGACAAGAGTCAGTCAAAAAAAGCTTGTAAAAGTATTAATTTGGTTTGATAACGAATGGGGCTATGCCAACCGAATGCTGGATACTCTAAAACATTGGTCAACGCGATTTCCCGCAGAGGACTAAATTTACTTTTAAAGTTTATTTGTACAGACAGAAATAGGGAAAAGGGAATATGGCTGTAACATTAATGACAGATTTGGATTTAAGTGGTCGACGGGTACTGATACGAGAAGACCTTAATGTGCCCATTGTGGATGGAAAAATTACTAGTTCGGCCAGGTTGAAAGCAGCTTTACCTACTGTTCGTTATGCTTTAGAGCAAGGTGCACAGGTGATTCTTATGTCTCATTTAGGCAGACCTAGTGAAGGCGAGTTTAGCGAAAAATTCAGTTTGGCACCGGTAGCCGAATACCTAGGAGAATTGCTCGGTGAAAAAGTAATACTCATTAAAGATTGGAAGGCCGAGCTGGACCAAAATACTCATCGTTTAGTAATGCTTGAAAATGTTCGATTCAATGCCGGTGAAAAATCCAATGAGGACGGTTTAGCCAAGGCTTATGCAAACCTCTGTGATATTTTTGTTATGGATGCTTTTGGCACGGCTCACCGCGCTCAAGCTTCAACCCATGGCGTCGCTAAATACGCACCTATTGCTTGTGCAGGGCCTCTTTTGAACAAGGAGCTAAAGGCATTAGAGCAGGCGCTTGCAGCTCCTGCAGCCCCTATCATGGCTATTGTCGGTGGATCTAAGGTATCAACTAAACTGATGGTGCTAGAGAGTTTGGCCGATAAGGTAGATCAATTGGTTGTTGGTGGTGGTATCGCCAACACATTTTTGGCAGCGGCAGGCAAACCCGTGGGAAAATCGCTGTATGAGGCTAATTTAATTCCGGTAGCTCAAGCGTTAATGCTAAAAGCCAATATTCCATTACCCACAGATGTTGTGGTTGGTAAAGAGTTCTCTGCCTCCGCTGAGGCTGTGATCAAGTTAGTGGACGAGGTGGCTGAGGACGATATGATTTTTGATATCGGCCCTGAATCAGCTAAATTCCTAGCCGCAATGATAAAAACCATGGGTACTATTATTTGGAATGGTCCGGTTGGGGTTTTTGAGTTTGAGCAATTTGGCCAGGGCACTGAAGTTTTAGCGACTGCTATAGCGGAAAGTGATGCTTTCTCTATTGCTGGTGGCGGAGATACTTTGGCTGCAGTGGATAAATATGATATCGCAGATCAAGTATCATATATTTCAACTGGCGGCGGCGCGTTTTTAGAGTATGTTGAAGGTAAACAGCTTCCCGCAGTTGCCATGCTAAAACAAAGAGCGGAAAAACAGATTTAAAAGTCGAACATTTCAAGCTATAACTAAGACTATATTAGAACACTAAAAGGATATTACTGATGGCACTTATTTCACTTCGACAAATGCTTGATCATGCGGCGGAATATAACTACGGCGTACCCGCATTCAATGTTAATAATTTAGAACAAATGCGTGCAATTATGATGGCAGCAGACGAAACTGATAGCCCGGTGATTGTGCAAGCTTCGGCTGGGGCTAGAAAGTATGCAGGTGCGCCTTTTTTACGCCATTTAATTCAGGCAGCAGTTGAAGAGTGGCCACACATTCCTGTTTGTATGCATCAAGATCATGGCACTAGTCCAGCAGTTTGCCAGCGCTCCATTCAGCTAGGTTTTACCTCGGTAATGATGGACGGCTCTCTTGAAGAGGACGGTAAAACACCATCAAGTTATGATTATAATGTTGATGTTACCAGACGCACGGTAGAGATGGCCCATGCTTGTGGAGTCTCGGTCGAAGGCGAACTTGGATGTTTAGGATCATTGGAAACCGGTCAAGCAGGAGAAGAAGACGGGGTAGGCGCAGAAGGTATTCTTTCTCTTGAGCAAATGCTCACAGATCCTGAGGAGGCCGCAGACTTTGTTGCAAAAACACAGGTAGACACCTTGGCAATTGCCTGTGGTACTTCCCATGGAGCTTACAAATTCAGTCGTCCACCGACGGGTGATATTCTCGCAATTGATAGAATCAAGGCCATACATGCGCGCATTCCGGGTACTCACCTAGTAATGCATGGCTCTTCATCAGTTCCTCAGGAGTGGTTAGCGATTATCAATCAATACGGTGGAGAGATTCCTGAGACCTACGGTGTGCCGGTCGAGCAAATTTGTGAGGGAATCAAACACGGAGTACGCAAAGTTAATATTGATACCGATCTGCGGCTGGCATCAACCGGAGCAGTGCGCAGGTTCTTAGCAGAAAACCCAAGCGCTTTTGATCCACGCGCATTTTTAAAAGAGACCATTGTGGCAATGAAAGATATCGCCGCCGCTCGATATGAGTCGTTCGAAACCGCGGGAAATGCCTCAAAGATAA
>Ga0307997_10000509_pt1 | contig 17737 bp, 20 predicted proteins | sample Davwhametageno36_FD_203165 | JGI IMG/M metagenome (GOLD analysis project Ga0307997, IMG submission 203165) | Marine microbial communities from Davis Island wharf, Antarctic Ocean - #36 | ecosystem: Environmental > Aquatic > Marine > Unclassified | place: Antarctic Ocean: Davis Island wharf... | reverse complement strand
AACAGTGGTAAAATGGCTAGGCTCTAAAGGTTCACAGATTTGCTGCGTGGGTCTGGCGACATAAATGTGGCAAATTTTTTCGGCCCACTGATCGTAATCGGGCATAAAAATAAATCTACGGAACGCTCCTAAACGTTTTGGAGCAGCGATGCGCCAGCCAGTTTCTTCCATAACTTCACGGTGTAGAGCCTGGATTGGGGATTCTCCGGGGTCAATCCCACCCCCTGGAAGTTGGATATCAACAAAATCGCTAACTTGGGCTGTCAGCAGCAATCGCTTTTGTAGAGGTAGGATCGCGTAAGCACCGGCACGCAATGTATAACGTTGATCGGGTAGTGGCGGTTGACCGATACGACGTATCATTTGACGTGCCCCCTCTTTTTGTTTGGGTTTCTAGTGCTATATAGACGCGATATGCCTACGACCGGCAACTAAGGAAACCCCTATGACACTTGCACATACGATCGCGTGGGACGACACAGTCCTGCCATTTCAGCTTGACGCTTCGGACATCCGTGGACGCGTAGCGCGTCTGGACGGTGTGTTAGACGGTATCTTGGATCAACATGATTATCCGCCACAAGTCGAAGCCCTTGTCGCTGAGATGGCTGTACTAACCGCATTGATTGGCCAAACAGTTAAGACCCGTTGGAAGCTGTCTATGCAGGTGCAGACTAAGGGTGCAGTGCGCATGATCGCGACTGACTATTACGGCCCTGATGACGAAGGCCAACCGGCGCGTATTCGTGCCTATGCAAGCTATGATGCTGACCGAATTACCGATGCAGATCCGTTTGAGCAACTTGGTGAAGGCTACATTGCGATTATGATCGACCAAGGTAAGGGGATGACTCCATATCAAGGAATTGCCGCATTGGATGGCAAATCTATTACCGAAAGCTCCCAAGCTTATTTTGCACAGTCCGAACAGTTGCCAACGCGCTTCGCTTTGTCGTTTGGTCGCTCAACTGAGGCTGGCCAGCCTGAAACTTGGCGTGCTGGCGGCGTGATGTTGCAGCACATGCCAAAAGCATCGCCATATGCGAAAGATGCTGAAGGGTCTGGTGGATCTTTACAGGCTGAAGATTTGTTGGACGGGGATGCTTCTGAGAATTGGAATAGAGCGAATATTTTACTTGATACGGTTGAGGAAATGGAACTGATTGGCCCGATGGTTGCGCCAAGCGATCTATTGGTGCGCCTGTTTAGCGAAGAGAAGCCGCGTGTCTATGAGGCGCAACCCATTAAATTTGGTTGCACCTGTTCGGAAGATCGCGTGCGTCAGAGTTTGTCGATTTATTCGGCACGAGACATTGCTACGATGACAACAGATGAGGGTCGCGTCACCGCGGACTGTCAGTTTTGTGGTGCGCATTACGATCTTGATCCATCATCTGTTGGGCTGGAAGTTGAAAAGGCTAAAAGTGAGTGATCTGATCTCATCGATCCGGTCAGCGCTTTGCAAGGGGGGAAACCCCTCGTCCGACTTTGATCTAAACCCAAACTTTACCAAACCAATGGATCGTGTTTTGCGCCCTGCTGGTGTCCTCGCGCCGGTTATAATTCGTAATGGCGTTGCTGAGCTTATCCTAACTAAACGATCGTCATCACTTAAGCATCACCCGGGCCAAATAGCATTCCCTGGTGGAAAGCAGGATGAAAAAGATACCGATGTAGTTGCGGCTGCTTTACGAGAGGCGCGTGAAGAAATTGGCCTGCCAACGGATTTAGTTGAGGTTTTGGGCACATTGCCTAGTCATGAAACAGTTACAGGGTTTCAGGTAACGCCTGTGATTGGTCTTGTTCGAGAAGAATTTAATCTTGTCCCAGAGTGGGGTGAAGTCGAAGAAGTGTTTCGTGTGCCTTTGTCTCACGTCCTGAACGCAGAGAATTTTTGCATTCATTCGCGTCGCTGGCGTGGTGAAGTTCGCTCATATTTCGCTGTACCTTACGGGCCCTATTACATCTGGGGTGCGACTGCGCGTATGCTGCGGGCATGGACCGACAAAATGAACTAAGACTGCCGGCGGAAACGCCATGGCTGAATGACCCTAAAGTTACCCGTGTCTGCACGGTGATTGAGGCTGGTGGGTACGATATTTTCTTTGTTGGTGGATGTGTGCGCAACGTCGTGTTGGATGAAGTTGCCAGTGACATTGATATGTCCACAAACGCCCGTCCTGAAACAGTGATGAAACTTGCAAAAGATGCTGGGCTTAAGGCGATCCCGACAGGGATTGACCATGGCACCGTCACGGTTATTTCTTCGGGGACTCCGTTTGAAATCACAACTTTTCGCCAAGATGTGGAAACTGATGGGCGCCGCGCTGTTGTGGCGTTTTCGAATGACATTATTGATGATGCGCGTCGCCGTGATTTTACGATGAACGCGCTTTACGCCCGTCCCGATGGTTCAATCGTTGATCCGTTGGGCGGTATTCAGGATGTACTGGATCGGCGGGTCCGATTTATCGAAGATGCAGATCAACGCATTCGTGAAGATTATCTGCGCACCCTTCGTTTCTTTCGTTTTTCGGCATGGTACGGCGCGATTGATCAAGGTTTTGATCCGGACACGCTGAACGCGATTTCCTCTAACCTTGATGGTTTAGAAACCCTTTCTGCAGAACGTGTAGGGATGGAAATGGTAAAGTTGCTCAACGCGACAAATCCTGCTGTTGCAGTCGCGGTTATGCGTCAGACTGGAGTTTTGAATGCGGTGCTGCAAGGTGCTGATGATGCTTGGTTGGCACCGCTGATCCATGTTGAATCTTTGTGGGATCTGCTGCCAGATCCAATACGTCGATTGGCAGCTTTAGGTGGAACGGGTGTTGAAAAAACCCTGCGTTTGTCTAAGGCACAGGTGCGTCTACTGATGCAATATCGTGATGGAATTGGATCGATGGCAGGTGCGGGTGAGTTGGGTTATCGATTGGGTACGGATGTCGCGAAGGGCATTGTTGCGCTGCGCTGCGCATATTCGGGATCCCCGCCTGTAAACGAGATGCTGGATCGTGTTGTGGCTGGTTCTGCTGCGAAATTCCCAATTAAGGCATCCGATTTAATGGATGTGTTTAGTGGTCCCGCGCTGGGTAAACGCCTTAAGGAACTTGAGGCTGAATGGATTGCCTCGAATTTTACAAAAACAAAAGAACAGCTTTTATAATGTTTAAATTTTTAGAAAACCTTGTGGATCCTTACGCTGATTACAAGGAAACGGATACACCCCCGACCAAACTATGGCCCTTCATGTGGGAATACAGCCAACCGTTTAAGGTGGTGTTTTTGTTTACTGCCGTGATGTCACTGGTTGTTGCATCCGTTGAGGTTGGCCTGATTTATTACATGGGTCGCGTTGTGGATGTGTTGGGTGGTGAACCTGCACAAGTTTGGGATGAATACGGGACTGAATTTATCATGATGGCGGTTTTGATACTTACCCTTCGACCCTTGTTGCAGGTCATGGATGTGGCATTGCTTAACAATACAATCCTTCCAAACTTCGGCACGCTTATTCGCTGGCGTGCGCACAAACATGTCCTGCGCCAATCGGTGGGTTGGTTTGAAAACGATTTTGCTGGACGCATTGCTAACCGTATTATGCAAACGCCACCTGCGGCGGGTGAGGTGGTGTTTCAGGTGTTTGACGCGATCTCATTCTCATTGGCATATTTGATTGGTGCCGCGATTTTGTTGGCTACGTCTGATGCACGTCTACTGATGCCACTGATCGCATGGTTTGCCCTTTATAGCCTTTTGATTTCATGGACTGTGAAACGTGTTGGTCCAGCGTCTCAGGCGGCGTCTGATGCGCGGTCGACCGTGACTGGCCGCGTAGTTGATGCCTATTCCAACATTCATTCTGTTAAAATGTTTGCGCACCATGATCGTGAGTTGGAGTACGCCAAAGATGCCATCGAATACACGCGTCAGACATTTCAGAAAGAGATGCGTATTTTCACGATCATGGATGTGGTGCTGGTTACGCTGAACGGTCTTTTGATCGTTGGCGTTGTTGGTTGGGCTATTATGTTGTGGATGCAAGGTTCTGCCTCTGTCGGGGTGGTCGCTGCAGCAACGGCTTTGACGCTGCGCCTTAATTCGATGACAGGCTGGATCATGTGGGCGCTGACTTCGTTCTTCCGCCAACTTGGTGTCGTAGCTGAGGGTATGGAAACGATTGCGCAACCTATCACGTTAAGGGATGTCCCTGATGCCAAAACGTTGAAGATGGACAAAGGCAGGATCGAACTGAAAGGATTAACACATCATTACGGCCGTGACAGCGGCGGTTTGGATGCGGTCGATTTGATGATTGAACCGGGCCAAAAGGTAGGGCTGGTTGGCCGTTCAGGTGCGGGAAAGTCGACTTTGGTTAAGTTACTTTTGCGGTTTTACGATCCTGATAGTGGTGAAATTTTGATCGATGGGCAGGACGTGGGGCAGGTGACCCAAGACAGTCTGCGGATGAACATAGGGATGGTGCAGCAAGAGAGCTCTCTTCTGCACCGTTCGGTTCGCGACAACATGCTTTATGGCCGCCCCGATGCGACTGATGCTGATATTGTTGCAGCTGCAAAACAGGCAGAGGCACATACATTTATTCAGGATCTCACTGATCCCGAAGGACGGCGTGGTTATGAGGCTCAAGTGGGTGAGCGCGGTGTGAAACTTTCAGGTGGGCAGCGCCAACGTGTGACCTTGGCGCGTGTCATATTGAAGGACGCGCCAATCTTGTTGTTGGACGAGGCGACAAGTGCCCTTGATAGTGAAGTGGAAGCCGTCATTCAGAGGACGCTGTATGGGATGATGGAGGGCAAGACGGTGATCGCGATTGCTCACCGTTTGTCTACGATTGCGCAAATGGATCGAATTCTTGTGTTGGATGCGGGGAAAATTGTGGAAGATGGCGACCACGACGCGCTTTTGGCGCAGGGTGGCCTATATTCTGAATTCTGGGCTCGCCAATCTGGTGGGTTCCTAAAGACCGAGGATGCAGAATGATAAGCTTTTCCAATATGATTGACTCGTTTCAACCTGCGGACGGGCCACCGCCACAAACACTGGGTGCATTTATGCGCTGGTGTTTGTCTGGTTCATGGTCTGCCTTGTGGTTCGCGGCATTCTTTTCTGCGGCTGCTGGGGCAATGGAAGCTGGAACCGCATTGATCCTTGGAAATGTTATCGATGCTACCGTAACGCTGGGACCCGATGGGTTCTTTTCCGTTACCAATGTCGGACTTATCGCAGGTGCATTGGCTTTTTTTCTTATCGCGCGACCAGTACTGTTCGGGCTGTCTGCTGCGACCAATTCGATCATCGTGCAGCCCAGTGTAAATCCATTGGTTTTGTCGCGACTGCATCGCTGGACTTTGGGTCAGAATGTCAGCTTTTTCGATGATGATTTTGCAGGCCGTATTGCCCAAAAACAGATGCAATGTGCGCGGGCTGTAACGGATGTTGCATCCGAGGTGATTAACGTTGTTGCCTTTGCGTTGGCGTCTCTGTTTGGGTCTATTCTATTACTGGTGGCTATTGACTGGCGTGTGGCCATTGGGTTCTTCGTTTGGCTGGTTTTCTATTTCGCGCTGATTAAATGGTATCTGCCGCGCGTGCGTGTACGTTCTGCTGATCGCGCTGGAAAACGTGCGATGGTGTCTGGGCAGGTTGTCGATACCATCACGAATATTAAAACTGTTAAGTTGTTTGCCCATTCTGATCATGAGGATCGCGCAGCCCTTGGCGCTATGAAATCCTTTCGCGAAAGTGCGTTAAGATTTGGATATCTGTCTGCAACTTTCCGGTTTGGATTGATGGCTTTGGCTGGATTGCTGCCGGTTCTTTTGTTGGGTGGCACTATCCTCCTGTGGCAACGCGGTGAGGCGTCTTCGGGCGATATTGTGGCTGCGGGTGCAATTGCTATCCGTATCGCGCAGATGACAGGCTGGGTAAGTTTCACACTGATGGCGATTTATTCCAACGTGGGTGAGATAGAGAACGGAATGAAGACCCTAACACGTCCAGACCGTGTTGATGATGCGGATCAGGCGTCTGCGCTGTCTGTGCCAAAGGGTGAGATCAAACTCAGCAACCTTCGCTTTGCTTATGGCCGAGAAACGGGTGGGTTGATGGATGTTGACTTAACGATTGGTGCTGGTGAAAAGCTGGGCATTGTCGGGGCATCGGGGGCGGGTAAGTCGACGTTGGTCTCACTTCTCTTGCGTCTTTACGATCCTGAAGCCGGTACAATTGAAATTGATGGTGTGGATACAAAAACTGTCACGCAAGAAAGCTTGCGCCGCAATATCGGGATGGTTACGCAAGAAACTGCGATGTTCAATCGGTCTGCCCGTGACAACATTCTGTATGGCAAACCTAACGCAACTGATACTGAAGTGATGGCTGCGGCTGAAAAAGCCGAAGCGCATGAGTTCATCCAAGAACTTCAAGATCATATGAAACGTGATGGCTATGACGCTCATCTGGGTGAGCGTGGTGTAAAGTTATCTGGTGGCCAACGCCAACGGATCGCATTGGCGCGTGCTATTTTGAAGGACGCGCCAATTCTTGTCTTGGATGAAGCGACCAGCGCCCTTGATAGTGAGGTTGAGGCATCGATTCAAAAAGCGCTGGCGCGTGTGATGGAAGGCAAGACTGTGCTGGCAATTGCGCACCGTCTTTCGACCCTGACAGAGATGGATCGTATCGTTGTGATGGACAAGGGACGTATCGTTGAGTTGGGTGATCACCAGACGTTGCTTGCTCAAAAGGGCCTGTATGCACGGTATTGGGATCGGCAATCTGGTGGGTTCATATCAACACAGGTTGCACAATAACCCTTTCGTATTTGTGCGACGGGCGATAGGGGACCCGTATGACAGAATATAAAATTATCCGTTTGGGTCATCAGGGCGATGGTATCGCTGATGGACCATTGTTCGCGCCAATGACTTTGCCCGGTGAAATCGTGACCGCAACGCAAGATGGCGATGCGCTGAAAGATGTGCGTATTCAAACGCCATCTTCGGATCGTGTTGCTGCGCCTTGTCGTCATTTCAAATCGTGTGGTGGCTGTCAGTTGCAACATGCGAGTGATGAATTCGTTGCGACGTGGAAAGCGGAAATTGTGAAACGCGCCTTTGCCGCTCATGATCTGTCACCTGAAATTCGACCAACACTTACGTCACCCGCAAAATCACGCCAGCGCGCAACTTTAACTGCCAAGCGTACGAAAAGCGGTGCGATGGTTGGTTTCCATGGTCGCGCTAGCGGCACTATTATCGAAGTGCCTGATTGCCAGTTGCTTGATCCCAAGATCATGGCAGGTTTCCCAATCGCTGAGGAATTGGCGACTATCGGCACCAGCCGTAAAGCAGCATTAGCTGTTGCGCTGACTGTGTCTGAAGATGGCTTGGATGCATCTGTCACGGGCGGTAAAGAATTAGATGGTCCTTTGCGCTCTGAACTTGCGCAATTGTGTGACCGCAGTGGTTTGGCCCGTCTCACATGGGACGGTGAAACGATCGCAATGCGTACACCTCCACGCCACGCATTTGGCAAAGCAAAAGTTGTCGTGCCTGCGGGTGGATTTTTGCAAGCAACTGCACACGGCGCTGCGACATTGCAGGCTTTGGTTGGCGAGATTGTTAAGGGCAGTAAACGTGTTGCTGATCTGTTCGCCGGTAGTGGTACTTTCACTTTGCCTTTGGCACAGACATCGGCTGTTCATGCTGTTGAGGGCGATAAGGCGATGGTCGCAGCGCTTGATCAGGGTTGGCGCATGGCGCTTGATTTAAAACCGGTCACATCTGAGGCTCGCGATTTGTTCCGCCGTCCGATGCTGCCTGATGAATTGGCTAAGTTTGACGCTGTTGTTCTGGACCCGCCACGTGCTGGGGCTGTTGAACAGGTACGTGAACTTGCAAACTCAAAGGTAAACGTGATTGCATATGTTTCTTGTAACCCAGTCACCTTTGCACGCGACGCCGCGCAGTTGGTTGAGGCCGGTTTTGTTTTGGAATGGGTTCAACCTGTTGATCAGTTTCGTTGGTCTTCGCACGTTGAATTGGTTGGCTCATTCCGCCGCGAAAATTCCAAAGCTGAGGGGCAGAAACTCACTATTGGATAATCGCATTTTTTGTCCCAAAAGTGATCAATCATGTTAGAAACTGAGTATCCTAGAAAGTAATTTGAGCGGGTTTTATGAAGCGTAGAGTTTTTATTTTGAGTGGGTTCGCCTCTGCAATTGTTAGTGCGTGTACTAAAGAAATTAACTCTACGTCGGAAAGCAAATTTAAAACCTATCTAGGCCCTGAAGTTACTTATATTATTGTGAATAAATCTGAACGCAGGATGTTCTTTTTTCACAACGATACCATGCTTAAGAAATATAAAATCGATCTTGGATTTGCACCTATTGGTGACAAATATTACGAAGGCGACGGTAAGACACCTGAAGGCAAATATTTTATTAACCGTAAAAATCCTTACAGTAAATTCCATCTTTCTATTGGGATTTCATACCCGAACGTTAGGGATCGGGCAGAGGCTGCAACGCTGGGCAAACCTCCAGGCGGAGATATTTTTATTCACGGTGAATCAGATCGCCGTAAGTTGGGCAGAAACGATTGGACTTGGGGATGCATCGCAGTGCCAAACCGTGAAATCGAAGAGATCTATTCGATGGTGAAAAACGGTACACCGATTAAGATCAATCCATAAATCGCGGTGCTACGATTCTGTTTTATTACTCGGCAGCAGCAACAATTTCGGTGGTTTCTTCAGTGGCATTACCTATTTCTTCTGAAATCACAATTGGTATCAAACGGATTGCTGATGGATTGGCCGATGGGATCAACGGAGATGTTGACGGGTTGCCCATGATCAAGGTCCACCAAATTTTACCGTTTTCTTCTTGGTGCCAAGCAAAACCCATATCTTGGGCATCGGCGGCTAGAATTGTGCGGCGTGTGTCTGGTTGTTCAATCCAAGCACCCAATGTTTCCAATTCGGTTTCGTAAGATTCAGAGATATTTTCACCAACCAACTGGCCAGTGTAGCCAACGCGTTGAACGCGATCGATTGGGGATGAACCGTCTGAACCAAAGTGCCAAGGGCGGTTTTGAATGGACATATCGCGTGAGTGCGTTGCTGCGGCGGCATTCAGCTGTGGGTTTAGCTCAACAGGAGTAGCACCTTTTGAGCTGCGCAGCGCGTTTACCGAGTCAAGCATACGGAACTGAAGCTTACCGATCGCATCGCGGCCAATCTTGTAAACCTTCGTGGCTGGTTTGCCGTCACGGCTCAACTGAGGCTCTGCTGGCGTACAGGCGGAAAGTGAAATCAATCCGACCATCATTATTGCGATCATTCTGGTCATTATTTGCTCCACTCGGAAATTTCCGTTACTTTTGCCATACCGTGAGTTGCGTTGCATTTCAAACGCACATCGGCGTGAGCGCGCACAATAACGATTGTTTGATTTGCGACTGCGTCTTTTGCGCAATAATGTTCTCTTAAAGGCAAGAGTATAAGCGATGGAGAGGCAATAATGTCCAAAAAGCTATTTAAAATTCCTACACGCCGTGCGTTCCTAACTGGATCTGCCGCCGTTCTAGCCTCGCCTCTATTGGCTCAAACAAACGATTTACCGGGTTTCGCAGAACGTGATCAGACGAAATCAGTACGTCGCAATATCTCTAGTTTCCGTACTCTGGATTGGCGTACTTACTTTGAAAATACCCAAAAAGGTGCAATTCTTGTCGATATTGACAGCCGAGCAGTCCATTTTTGGAATGAAGATCAGACTGAATATAAACTCTACCCATCTAGTGTTCCGCTCACCGAAGAATTGACACGCCGTGGTCGTACAGAAGTTACGCGTAAGGTTGATGGTCCAAGCTGGCGTCCAACGCCATCGATGTTAGAGCGTAACCCCGAATGGCCGAAATTTATTGGTCCAGGTCCAGAGAACCCTTTGGGGTCACACGCGCTTTACCTTAGCTGGACATATTATCGGGTTCATGGAACGCATGACACGCGTAAAATCGGCCGTAAATCGTCTAGTGGGTGTATTGGCCTGTACAACGAGCATATCGCAGAGTTGTTCTCCAAGACACAAGTTGGCACTCAAGTGTTGCTAATTTGACGAAAAAATGACTATTCTTGCAATGATAACGACAAAGTATGTTTGCAATCTCGCCAATTAATTGTTTAGACAAGTTGACGAGGCACGTCTTGGGTGCGTATCCAATAGCTTGTTTACGCCTAATCTGGAGAATAATATGAAAAAACTAGTACTAGCAGCCGCTTTGACAGCTGCAGCAACAACATCTTTCGCGGGCTCTTACTCCGAGGCAGTAATTGAAGCACCAGTAATCATCGAAGAAGCTGGCTCTTCTTCAAATGGCATCCTTTTGCCGTTGGTTCTTTTGGCATTGGTTGCAGCAGCTGTATCTGGTTAAGCCGAAGCACTAAATTTTCAAAAGGCGACGCTTTTAAGTGTCGCCTTTTTTCGTTTCAGGGTATGGATTTCTAAAGAATGAAAAGGGCCCAGTTCTGGGCCCCAGTGACTAAATTGAAATGATTAGTCCAACCAACCCTGCAGATTTCTTTCGATAACTGTTCCCAAAGCCTTGATGTGCACATCGTCATCATTCAGGCAAGGGATGTAGGTGAAGTCTTTACCGCCTGCATGCTCAAAGCTCTCGAAGATCTCTTCGTTGATTTCTTCCAGAGTCTCGATGCAATCAGCTGAAAATGCTGGTGCGCAAACGGCAATGTTTTTTGTCCCAGCTTCGGCAAGACGCGCAACTTCTTTAACAGTGTAAGGCTGCAACCATTCTTCTGGCCCAAACTTGGATTGGAATGTGGTCTTGATTTCTGTGTCGTCCCAACCCAACCGTTCTTTCAAAAGGCGCGTCGTTTTTTGGCAGTGACAATGATACGGATCGCCCTGCATCAGGTAGCGTTTTGGAACGCCATGGTAGGAGCAGATCAAAAGGTCAGGACGCTTTTCTAGGCCTGCATAAGCCTTCTCAATCGATTGTGCCAACGCGTCAATATAGACTGGATCGTCAAAATACGGTTGAACAGTACGAGCTGTTGGCTGCCACGTTTCCTCTAGCAAAGCACGGAAGAATTCGTCGTTGGCGGTTGCAGAGGTCGCGCCGGCGTATTGTGGGTACAGCGGGAAAAATAGGATCTTTTGGCATCCCGCTACTGTCATTTCACGTACTTTTGATTTTGTTGATGGGTTGCCATAGCGCATACAAAAATCAACCATTACGTCATCACCGTAACGGGCCTGCATTGCTATTTTGATCTTGGCGGTTTGTGCTTTTGTAATGGTTAGTAATGGGCTTTCGTTTGCTTCTTCATTCCAAATGGATTTGTAAGCGGCACCGGAACTAAACGGGCGTTTGGTTAAGATGATGAGTTGAAGAAGTGGCTGCCAAAGCCAGGGGCTGTAATCAATGACACGGCGGTCAGATAGAAATTCACCCAAATAGCGACGCATCGACCAATAGTCGTAGTTGTCTGGCGTTCCAAGATTTGAGAGCAAGATGCCAACTTTGGGTTTCTTAACTTTTGGATGGTCTTGTTCTGCGTGGGTAGGGATTTTGGCGTCGGACATGATATTCTCTCATCTAAGTGCTTAAATCTCAGATAGCCGCTTTTGAGCTTAGGTCAATCTGACAAAGGTGTTTCTTCTGTTTTAAGGGCATCTGCGAGACGTGCACTTGCTGAACCAGGTCGTAATGGTTTGGGTTGGCTTTCATCAGGCGACCATCCTGTGAGGTACACAATGTCAAAGGTCGCTTTAATGCCACCTTGAGCGGCGGGGAATGTTTTTTGGTACAATTCATTGGCACGTTTAAACACGGTTCGACGTGTCGAGGTGCGCAGGCGTGTGGTTAGGGCGTTGGTTTCACCCATGGCACGCAGATCGCGCATAAGGTGCCATATGTCTCGATAAATCACATTGGTTGTTTGATTGTCTGCCACGGGAAGGGCCAATCCCGCACGTTGCAACAGTCCGCCCATGTCGCGAATTTCACCCATTGGTGCGATGCGTGGGGATAGCCCTCCGGTCACTTCGATTTCTGCTTGTCCCAAACAGCTGCGCAATTCGTTCAAGGTCTCGCCTCCAAACGTTGCTCCAAGGAACAAACCGTCTGGGCGCAAAGCGCGGCGGCACTGGATGATTTGTCCAACTGGATCGTTGGCCCAATGTAATCCGAACGCATGGATGACAACATCGTATTGGGATGGTTCCATCTGCAGGGTTTCGTCATCAGAGATTTCCACAGCTTGAGGCAAAGATTTTGCCCAATGCTCAGGAAATCCACTGACAACGGCCATTGAATTAAACGGCCTATTAACAATGTTCATACGATCTTGGACCTCATCGGCAGCTAGATCATGCAGGAACAGCCCATCAGATGATGCGCGGGCGCGTTGCATAAGCAAGGATTTGGAATCGGTCAGAAGTTTTGGTGATGTCATAAAAGGTAGATAGAATGCTAAGCGCTACAATTCAAACAGCTCTTGAAATGATATATCCTCCGCAGTGCCTCACCTGCTCGGATTTGGTTGATAGTGACTTTGGATTATGTGGGCCATGTTGGAGAGATACACAGTTTATTGGTGGTGCGATTTGCGATGGCTGCGGGGTTCCGCTGATTAGACACAGTGACGATGGTGAATTGCATTGCGATGACTGTTTACGCTCCCAGTGCCGGTGGGTGAATGAACGATCAGCAGTGTTGTACAACGATAGTGGACGCCGGATTGTGTTGGGGTTAAAGCACGGCGACCGATATGATGTCGTTGGGCTGGCGTCAATGTGGAGGGCAGCTGTTGAAGATGATATTTTCAAGCCAAATATGCTGGTAGTCCTAGTTCTTTTGCATTGGACTAGATTGCTGAAACGACGTTACAATCAGTCAGCACTTCTTGATAAAGATGTGGCGGTCCAGCTTGAGTTAGCGTGTTGCCCTGATGCGCTTCAACGATTAAAATGAACACGACCATTGGGAGGTATGGGGCGTGATGAGCGGTTCTTGTACATACTGGGGGTGATTAAGGTACATCCTTATAGAAGGCGACGTATGATTGGGCGGCCTGTGTTATTGGTTGATGATGTTATGACGACAGATGCAACCTTATCTGCAGCAACAGCGGCGTGCTATGCTAGCGGGGCAGATCAGGTGTCTGTGCTAACACTGGCGCGTGCTGCAAAAGATGCCTAAATCAGGGCGTAGCGAAAATTATAGAAGGACCTGATCTATGAAAAAGGTTGAAATCTACACCTCTCCTTTGTGCGGCTTTTGCCACCGTGCCAAAAGCCTGTTGAATCAAAAAGGCGTTCAGTTCGAAGAAACAGACGTTTTATCTAATCCTGATGAAAAGCCTGCGATGATCAAACGTGCAGATGGTGCCCGCACTGTTCCGCAGATCTTTATTGGGGATATCCACGTGGGTGGCTGTGACGAATTGTTTTCGCTGGAGCGTGCTGGTCATTTAGATGGCATGTTGGCCGCATAATGCGCGCCGCAGTTATACAAACGAATGCATCAGACGATCCGTCTGAAAACTTGTCTTACATTATTAAATCTGTGCGGCAGGCAGCATCTACAGGTGCTGAATTTATCTTTACACCTGAAGTGACTAATTGTGTTTCGACCAGCCGCGCGCGCCAGAATGATGTGCTGCGCCATCAAGGCGATGATGAAACACTGAAAGAACTGTGCAGTTTGGCACGTGAATTGTACATTTCAGTTTCTATTGGCTCTTTGGCAGTTAAGATCGATGATCCAGATGGACGTTTTGCGAACCGTTCATTTTTGATCGAGCCATCAGGCCAGATTGTTGGGCAATACGACAAAATCCACATGTTCGATGTTCAGATTTCTGAAACCGAAACCTATCGTGAATCTGCTGGTTACCGGCCTGGTGACAGGGCAGTTGTTGCAAATACTGCGCTGGGAAAAGTTGGAATGGCAATTTGCTATGACCTGCGCTTCCCATTGCTTGCGAATGCGCTGGCGCAGGCGGGTGCGCAAATTTTGCTATATCCATCCGCGTTTTCACCGGTCACTGGTGCAGCTCATTGGCACAGCTTGTTGCGGGCGCGTGCAATTGAAACGGGATGTTATGTAATTGCTGCTGCGCAAACGGGTACTCATCCAACGATAGGGTCCAAAGTGCGGTCAACTTATGGGCATTCCCTTGTTGTTGATCCGTGGGGCGAGGTTATCCTTGACGCAGGTGTCGATGCTGGCATTTATACATTTGATATTGAAATGGTTAATGTAACCAAAGCGCGTCAAAAAGTGCCGTCATTATTGAACGCTAGACCGTTCTTGGCCCCTTAGTTAAAGTCTTAAGAAATGAGCACGGATAAAAATGCACTCGCGATCTCACTCTTCAGTGAGATTTTAGCGGCAGATCAAAAAGTTCGTTACCGTCTCACAAGTGTGTTGCCTAAAGGGATGGAAATTTCACACTTTTCCATCCTGAACCATCTGGCTTGGCACGAAGGTGAACGTAGTCCTGCGCAGTTGGCTGAAACATTTAACGTTACGCGCGGTGCAATTACCAATACTTTGGGTAAGTTGGAGTGGGCAGGATACATCCACATTCGGCCCGATTGGGACGACGCGCGTCGCAAGATGGTTGCGATAAGCCCTGCAGGGCGCCAAGCGCGTGATGAGGCATTAAATGCAATTGCACCGATTATTGATAACGTGATCGAGCAACTGGGAGAGGAAGGCGTGCGCGCCGCCTTGCCCATTCTGCGCGAATTGCGAAAGCAGCTTTAGACTGTTTTCGTGCTGGCAGTGACGTAGTTCACGCTTAGATCACGGTCAGATAAACGCCATCCCCATGTTAGTGGATTGAACACAAAACCTTGACGATCCACTGGGGTCATGCCTGATTTTTCTAGCAATCCAAACAGCTCATCTGGCGTGATGAATTTGCTCCACTCGTGGGTCCCTTTAGGAAGCCAGCGCATAACATGCTCTGCCCCAATAATTGCAAACATGTAGGATTTTGGATTACGGTTAATCGTTGAGCAAATGTGCAACCCGCCAGGCTTTAGCAATTTTTGGCAAGCTGTCAGATAGGTCAGTGGATTGGCGACGTGCTCAACAACTTCCATGTTCATAATGACATCGAATCGTTCGCCATCTGCGGCCATCGCTTCGGCGGTTGTGTGGCGGTAATCGATATTCAGCCCAGATTGTGCAGCATGTGCTGCCGCAACAGGAATATTTCTTGCAGCCGCATCAACGCCAATTATTTCTGCCCCAAGACGTGCCATCGGCTCAGATAGTAAACCGCCGCCACAACCGATATCTAGAATGCGCAGCCCCTTAAAGGCTTCAGATGTTGATAGATCGCGATCAAACTCACCTGCAATTTGGCTTGTGATATAATCAAGACGGCAAGGATTTAGCATGTGCAATGGTTTGAATTTCCCGTTGGGGTCCCACCATTCTGTGGCCATCGCCTCAAATTTGGCGACTTCTAATGGGTCTACTGTCGTTTGAGGCGCTTGCATTTTGCTCTCCATCTGTTTTCTTGGCGTTCTTAGATTATATAGGGCTGTAATGGACAAACACACGGACCAAAAGCGTGCAGTGCAATATCTGTACCCGCCGATCGACCCTTTCGATCAGCAGATGATGGATGTCGGGCAGGGTCATAGCATCTATGTTGAGCAATGTGGGAACCCAACAGGTGTCCCAGTTGTGGTGTTGCATGGTGGCCCGGGCGGTGGATGTAGCCCCACTATGCGTCGTTATTTCGACCCAGACATTTACCACATTATTCTGTTTGATCAGCGCGGTTGTGGTCGCTCACGCCCGCACGCCTCAGTCGAAAACAACACCACATGGCATTTGGTCGATGACATCGAAGCAATAAGAAATGCGTTAGACATTGATGCCTGGATTATTTTTGGTGGCAGCTGGGGTGCGACACTTTCGTTGATTTATGCTCAATCTCATCCTGATCGTACGACGCATTTAGTCCTTCGGGGTGTTTTTCTGATGACCCAAGCAGAGCTTGATTGGTTCTATGGCGGTGGTGCTGGGAAATTCTGGCCGGAAGTTTGGGACCGATTTGCAAGTTTGATTCCAGTGGATGAACAAGGCGATTTAATCGCTGCGTATGCGAAACGTCTATTTTGTGGGGATATGCAGACTGAATTAAAATATGCAAAAGCGTGGTCCTCATGGGAGAACGCGCTGGCCTCAATCAATTCAAACGGTAGTGTGGGTGAATCCCCAGGTGAATATGCGCGAGCGTTTGCGCGCCTTGAAAATCACTATTTCATTAATGCAGGGTTCTTGGAAACTGATGGTGAAATTTTGGCAAATATGGACCGTATAGCACATATTCCCGGTGTGATTGTTCAGGGACGCTATGATATGATTTGCCCACCACAAGCAGCTTACACCATTGCAAAAGTTTGGCCAGCTTGTGATTTAGATATGATTCCTTATGCGGGGCATACGCTTTCGGAACCCGGAATTACGGCTGGGTTGGTGCACGCTATGGATAGGATTGCAGCATCATGAACCATATTGATCGCCGAGTTCTTTTGACATCTGGTGCCGCAGCTGCATTGCTGGCGGCGACGGGTGTATCCGCACAAACTGCACCGTGCCGTGGCGGTCGTTTACGCGCGGCTTTGTCCGGTGCAACGCGCAGCGATCATTGGGGCACAGTTGATGGTGCATTCATGCAGGCGGCACGCGGCGCAATTTTTGAAACCCTGACTGAGATCGCAGGCGATGGAACCTTGCGAGGCGATATTGCGCAATCTTGGGAAACCAATGATGGCGGCAAAACGTGGTCGTTTCTGATCCACCCGTCAATGATGTTTCATGACGGTATTGCGTTGCATGTTGATGATGTGGTTTCTTTGTTTGGCCGGCATCCACGTCTAGACGTTCAGGGGGTCGTTTTTGGACGGGCTGATCAAGTTGTAGTAACGTTGAATGAAGCCAATCATAGTTTCCCGTATTTATTGGCTGATCCAGAGTTTGCGGTTTTGCCTGCGCAGGCATCACGACAGGCGGTTGGCATTGGTACAGGTTTATATCGTGTTTATAAATTCCAAGCGGGTCAGCAATTCATTGGAACACGCGTATCAAAACATCGCAAAAATATGTCAGCAGGCTGGTTTGATGAAATCGAATTGGTTTCAATTTCTGCAGATGAAGTTCGCGCAGAGGCGTTGCGAACCGGTTTGGTAGACGTTGCAGATATTTCGGCCCTTGATCCATATTCTGATCCAATAGAATTTCAATTATTACCCAGCCCTCGTTATGTTCAGCAGATTGCACGGCATTCAATCGCACAACCAAAGGCGATTGGGCAGTTTTGGCCGCTCGACAATACCCGCATGGCAACGCGGTGGTGGATGGCCTAACCCGGAAAAGGGGTTGTAGACTCAGTTTAACCTGCGTATGTGGATATCAATAGCGGCGTGTTGGGGTCCAAACTCAACGCTCCACCGGATAAGTCAACGGGCCGCGCGCCCGTTTTTTTGTGCTTAATCGTTAGATGGATAATATGACCAACGACCTAATCGCCAAAGCTGCCATTGACCGCCGTATGGCTGAGATCATCACTCCTGTGATTGAAGATCTTGGTTATGAATTGGTGCGTGTGCGCCTGATGTCTGGCAAGAACACCATCTTGCAAATCATGGCTGATAAGC
>Ga0307997_10000503_pt1 | contig 17850 bp, 17 predicted proteins | sample Davwhametageno36_FD_203165 | JGI IMG/M metagenome (GOLD analysis project Ga0307997, IMG submission 203165) | Marine microbial communities from Davis Island wharf, Antarctic Ocean - #36 | ecosystem: Environmental > Aquatic > Marine > Unclassified | place: Antarctic Ocean: Davis Island wharf... | reverse complement strand
CAGAGACGCCGAAAGATATGGTGAAAAAAATTGAATCGTTGATTAGAAGCGATCTTGTTTTGGATGAAGATCACCCTGATACACTCAGGACCTATGGTATCGGAGCCCAAATATTAGTTGATCTCGGTGTTCGTAAAATGAATTTGCTCAGTGCACCTAAAAAATTTCTTGCACTGGCTGGCTTCGGGCTCGAAGTTGTTAACTATTACTCTGAATAAACGAACTGGTTTAGGAAAGCACTACTATGAATGAAGTCAATAAAATCGATGGCGATCTCACCACAGATAAGGCAAAAATCGCGATAGTCGTTGGACGTTTTAACGGCTTTATTGTTGAAAGTTTATTACAGGCAGCGGTTGACACGCTTCAACGTGCGGGTATTAAATCATCTGACATTACTATCAGCCATGTGCCAGGCGCATTTGAAATGCCATTAGTTGTTCAAAAGTTTGCTGTGTCAGGAAAGTTTGATGCCATTATCGGTATTGGTGCGGTTATTCGTGGTTCAACGCCTCATTTTGATTTTGTTGCAGGCGAAAATGCTAGTGCTTTATCATCTCTTGCTCTGACACATTCCATTCCCGTCGTTAACGCGGTATTAACAACCGATACTATCGAGCAGGCCGTTGAAAGAGCAGGTACTAAGGCCGGTAATAAGGGTGCTGAAGCGGCAATGGTTGCCATGGAAATGATCAGCTTACTGAGGAAAATCGGTTAACCGACTTCGATGACTATTAATCAAGATAAAAAAAATATTAACAAAATAGGCAGTAAAGAAGCCGCAGAGCAAGCGCGTTTTATTAAGAAACGTAAGCATGCTCGAGACAAAGGTTTGCAGGCTTTATATCAATGGCAACTGTCGGGAGAGGACCTTGAGTGGATAAAAGACCACTATTTAGAAGAGCAGGGCGTAGCAAGCGGAGATAAAGCTTATTTTCTAGAGTTATTATTTGAAATCCCAACCTGCATAACCACGCTAGATGAGCATTATCGCCAGCATATCGAAAATTTCGAAGACCACGTTGATCCTATTGAAACTAATATTTTGAGAATCGCAACGTATGAATTTATCAACCACCTAGAAATTCCTTTCAAGGTGGTTATTAATGAAGCGGTTAACCTAGCTAAGGTTTATGGTGCTGATGATAGTCACAAATTTATCAATGGTGTGCTTGACCCTTTAGCAAAAATATTACGTCCGCATGAAACGAAAGCTTGATTAGAACCCAAGACTATTTAAAGTCATTCTAATGACAGCCTCGCAAAATGAATTTTCACTAATTGAGCGGTTTTTCTCTAATATTGGAAAATCTCATTTTCCTGTTGAGTTATCTCAGGGTGATGATGCTGCGGTAGTTAATGTACCTGTTGGCAAGCAACTAGTCATGAGCGTTGATACGCTAATTAGTGGTGTTCACTTTCCCGAACTAACCAGTGCAGCAGATATTGCTTATAAATCGCTGGCTGTTAATTTAAGCGATCTTGCCGCCATGGGGGCTAAACCAGCTTGGTTTCTACTATCAATTACGTTACCTAAATTTGATGAGGTATGGCTAAGTGAATTTTCAGCCAGCCTAAAAAAAATCTCACGTCAATATCAAATTGAGTTGATTGGGGGGGATACCTGTCGAGGACCTCTTTCGATTACGATTCAAGTGTCTGGTCTGGTCGATCATAATAATTACGTCAATAGAAAAGGGGCTCAACTAGGTGACCTAGTACTGGTAACAGGAGAGCTTGGCAATGCCGCACTGGGATTAGCCCATTTACAGCAAAGAGTGGCCTTACCCACTAGTTTGATTAAAAATTGCGTTGAAGCTCTTAATCGTCCAAAACCTAGACTTGAGCTTACTGGCTTTCTGACAAGTTATGCTAGTGCAGCGATTGATTTATCAGATGGATTAGTGGGTGATTTGCGTCATATTTTAAATCAAAGTCAAAAAGGCGCTACGATTAGACTTGACTCTTTACCCGTTAACGACTTTATTCGTAGTCAGCAGGCGTATGATTATGCTTTGACGGGCGGCGACGACTTCGAACTTTGTTTTACAATGCCCAGCCAACATAAATATATTATTGAAGATTGGAACCATAAAAATCCTCAATGTAAACTAACCCATATTGGCGAAATAACAGAAAGTGACTATGAGCTTGTTGGCAACCACACAACAGAGAATCTGAACAATTGGCAAGGATACCAGCATTTTGAATAAGCCCATTCCGGCTAAACTGTTACGTCACCCCATTCATTTTCTTTCATTAGGATTTGGGTCAGGACTATCACCGTATGCACCCGGCACTATGGGAACACTGGTCGCCATACCGTTATATCTACTGATTGCTAATTTATCGTTAACCTTTTACCTTGGCATCATTATAGCGGGATTTGTTTTAGGCGTTTATTTTTGTCATTCAACCAGCGAGGCGCTAGATGTTCATGATCATCCGGGGATTGTCTGGGACGAAGTAATAGGCTTTTGGATTACCATGATTGCTGTACCAGTGCTTAACTGGCAGTGGTTAGCTACAGGATTCGTGCTCTTTCGATTTTTCGATATCGTTAAACCTTGGCCGGTCAAACTTGCAGACAAACGTCTCCAAGGTGGTTTTGGCATTATGTTTGATGATGTCTTAGCCGGTATTTATGCTCTTATCTGCATGCAGTTACTTCACTACTACTTTAATTAGTCAGTATAGATTTCCTTATTTACCCATACCAATGTAAAAAGATTTTTATCAATGCTGTTCGATGATATCTAAGCTGATGGTTTTTTCAGACCACTTATTTCCTAACCGTCCATTTCAAATTAATGACATTTTGTTAGTATATAGTTCTTATTTCCTGATGTAGAGAGTTCCAATGATTAAGACTCGTTTCGCTCCTAGCCCTACCGGATTACTTCACGTTGGAGGTGCTCGTACTGCATTATTTTCTTGGCTCTATAGTCAGAAAATGGGGGGTGAATTTGTATTGAGAATAGAAGACACTGATCTAGAGCGCTCAAGCCAAGCATCGGTTCAAGCAATTCTTGATGGTATGAAGTGGCTCAAGCTGGATCATGACGATGGCCCTATTTATCAAACCCAAAGATTCGATCGTTATAAAGCAATAACCCAACAGCTGTTAGATCAAGGTGATGCTTACTATTGCGCCTGTTCGAAAGAAAAGTTGGAGTCTCTCAGAGAGCAACAAATGGCTGCCAAACAAAAACCTCGTTATGACGGCTGTTGTCGAGATCTAGGGCTATCATCCAATGGCACTCAAGATTTGGTCATTAGGTTTAAAAATCCCCATCAAGGTTCGGTCACTTTTAAGGATCATGTGAAAGGTAGTATCACAGTTAGTAATTCAGAACTTGATGATTTAATTATTGCAAGAACTGACAGCACACCGACTTACAATCTAACGGTTGTGGTAGACGACATGGATATGAATATTACTCACGTTGTGCGGGGTGATGATCATGTAAATAATACGCCGCGTCAAATCAATATATTAAAGGCGCTTGGGGCCGATTGCCCTGAGTATGCACATTTGCCGATGATTTTGGGTGATGATGGAAAACGGCTATCTAAACGTCATGGAGCTGTCGGCGTTATGCAATATTTTGATGACGGCTACTTGCCTGAAGCGGTCTTAAATTATCTTGTTCGATTAGGTTGGTCACATGGTGATCAGGAAATATTTTCGATTGAAGAAATGATCAAACTCTTTGCCTTAGATGATATTAATAAATCGGCCGCCGCCTTTAATACCGACAAACTTAATTGGATCAATCAACAGTACATGATGAGTTTGCCTCTTAGCAATATTGTCGGGCTGGTTAAACAGCGTTTAAACGTTATTGAGGTTGACGTAGCCGATAACACTAATATTGATACGATTGTAGATTTGTATCGTCAACGGGTATCCACCATCAACGAGCTCGCAGAGAGTATCTTATATTGTTTCAGAGAGTTTGATGAGTACGATGTCAAAGCTGCCAAGAAAGGCCTCCGAGCCGATTCACTAGAGCCATTGAAGTTACTCAATGAAGAATTCAAATTACTGACCGACTGGCGTGCCGAGTCTATTCACCAAGTGATTCAAACGGTTACAGAACGTCTAGACGTTGGAATGGGTAAAGTGGGTCAACCACTGCGGGTTGCAGTTACTGGAGGCTCGTTTTCTCCCCCTATTGATCAAACAGTTGAAGTAATTGGTAAGCCTCAGACTTTGAAGCGAATTTTGAGAGCTATCGATTACGTTTCTAAACTGTAATTAGGTGAATTCACCCTTATAATTAGTGGGCATGCTATAACAATATAAAGAACACCTGATGTTTAAAATTTTGTTGTTTAGGTGCTTTTTAAAATTGAAGGATAAACTTAGGTGTTCCATTGAGACCTATTTAAGTTAGTTTATGGATGATAAATAATGATGAGAAAAACCATCAGCTGCGTTGTCATGTTTGCCGACGTTGCCGACAGTACCAATATTTATGAAAATATGGGAGATGAGTTAGCACGTGAGCGCATATCGAATTCTCTAAATACATTGATTTCTATTACTCAAAATAATAATGGTCATTTAGTAAAAACAATCGGCGACGAAATTCTTGTTTATTTTACTGATGTTGATTTAGCTTTAATGGCAGCTCATAAAATACAGGAAGTCATGGAAGATGACCAAAATCCAGAAACAACCGGTGTTTCGATTCGTATAGGAATGCAATTTGGAAGCGTCATTCTAGAGACGAATGATATCTTTGGCGACACTGTCAATGTTGCAGCCCGAATTGCTAGTATGGCAAAAGCACGTCAAATCCTATGCACCAAAGAAATGACTTTATTGTTAAAGAGTACAGCGTTATTTTCCCGTATGCGGCCTTTTGATCGTATCAGCGTTAGAGGCAAGAGTGAACCGCTCGACATATGCCTCTTTTCATGGGAAGAGGATAGCGATATTACAAACATGGCGCCAACAAATAGCTTCACAAACTTAGCGGCAAAAGAGCAAGGCGAAAAGTTAACTCTGACTTATCGTAACAAACCGTTTGAGATTCCAGTTGCCACCACTTCATACATTTTGGGTCGAGGCAGTGACTGTGATCTTCTTGTTGATGGCGATTTAATTTCAAGGCATCATTCAAAATTAGAGTATCGACGCGGAAAGTTCGTGATCACTGATCAAAGCACCAATGGTACCTTCATTAAAACGCAAGCAGGTCAGTCTGTATTTTTGCGACGTGAAGAGTTAACGCTCTTCGGTGTTGGCCTTATCAGTTTAGGTAGGAAGGTAGAACAGAATGACGAAAACATCATTCAGTTTTCAGTGAATAAAAATTTTCGTGGGGTCTTATAGCACCCCCAGTAAAGCGCTTATCAAACCGATGAGTCCACCAAAAAAACCGCCCCATATTACTAACCAACCTAGATGCTGTTTGATCATATCTTGAATTATCATCTTCACTAATTGAGGAGTCAACTCATCTAGTCGTTTATTCACAATATCTTCAATATTGCTTCGGATATCAAAAGCTATATTGGGTTGTTCTAATTCTTCAATTAGCAGTGTTGAAAAAGACTCTGTTGAACTAATGTCAATGACAGCCAGCCTCATATTTTCTATAAAAGGTTCTTTTAGAGGTACTAATGCTTCTTGACCGCCAAACATTGAAAGCATGCTGCCAAAAGATGATTCCATAATTGTTTTGACCAAAGTGTCATAAGCAGGGGAAAAATCTAACTTTTGAATGACGGGCGCTAAATGCTCAGCAAATCGTGAGGGTTCACCTTTATTTAAAAAACGATCGATATTTTCATCATTAAAAAACTGTTCCATCATTAAATTTCGAATAGCACTTTTAAATTCATTAAAGTGAGTAGGAATAACGCCTGAGCCATAAAGTCCCGGCACTTTTTCAAACAACATATGAATGGCTAACCAATTAGTAATAGCACCCGAAAGAGCAAAAATACCGACGGAAAATAAAATGTCGTTATGAATCAAGTAAGCGCCTATTGTTACCAATAAGGCAATTAAGTTTGTGAGTAAGCTTTTATTCATATTTACTTGGTAGTCATTATCATATAAAAATATTAAACGGATTCTATCAACTTTGCAGGGTATTTAAACTATCTACTTAATAAAAAGGTTAAACTGGAAGTTCCTAACTGGGGGTCTATATGCCAATTACTTTCACAACAAAGTCTTATGCTGACATCACGATGCTAAATGATGTAGGAACGACCATGCTTGAGATGATAGATTTTGGATACCTTGTGCCCGGCGCCATTGCCGCCAAAGACGTTAATCAAGCCTTGACTAATTTGCAAAAAAATCTTGCTAATAAAAAGGTTGAAAAAGATCTAGAAGATCTAGAAGATCTAGATAATCTAGATGAAGAAGAGAAAGACCAACCTATAATTAGCCTAAGTACAAGAGCAATACCATTACTAAAACTACTCGATTCGGCTTATGAAAACGGCAACAATGTTAGTTGGTGCTAATGCAGTCATTGTGATAGGCAGGCTGCTTAAGGTTAATTTATATAGTCAGTTCAGTGCCGTAATAGTTTGCAATGCAGCGACAACTGATAGAGCTTATTGACCCTATTATGAGTTGAAGCTTTAGATCAACATAAGTTGACCTAAAGCATAACTATCCCAGACTTATTGTTCTGTAGTTGGAGGTGTTTTAGTTGGTTCGTTCGGCAGTGTTGCAGCCGATTCTGAAGTTTCTTTCTTGGCACGCGCTGCCGTTTTCTTTTTAGGTCGTGCTGGTGCCCGAGTTTTTGTTGGTTTATTTTCACTCGTTGAACTATCAGAAGGCGATGTTTTAGTTTCCACTTGTTTAATCGCTGCGGGTTTAGTCTCGACTACCTTAGCTTCTGCGGGCTTTGCTTCTGATGGTTTAGTTTCAACCTGCTTGACATCAGTCGAACTAGGTTTTGATACCTTAGCACCCTCTGTTTTAGGTACAGTTTTTTTAGGCTCTGCACGCTTAGGTTTTGCCGCAACAATAGGTTTTTTTGCAAGTGGTTTGGTTTCTACTTGTTTAATGGGGGTAGGAGCAGGGGCAAGTGAAGGTTTTGGTGATTGAGCTACCGTTTGAACTTCGGCTGTTACCCCTGTTACAGGTTTAGCACGTGCAGCAGGTGCAGCAGGTGCAGCAGGTGCAGCAGGTGCAGCAGCAGGCTTTACTATTGGTTGTTTTTTAACGGGTTCAGGTTTTGGTTTATTAGGGCGCGGAGGAGGTGGTGGTGCAATAGATGATTTTGACTCTGCGACCGGCGAGTTGCTTTGAACCTTATTATCTGGTGCATTGTTCTCTTGTTTGGCCTTTTCTATAATCGCAGGCTTTTGATTCTCATGAGTACTGTTTGATGGGTTAACAACTTCTTGAACTAACGTCTCATCTGATTTTTCAGTTCGTTGATTGTTCGAACGATTTTGACGATTCCCAGAACGATTACTGCGAGACCTTGGCGAACGATTCTGCTTCGGTTTTGGCTTGTTATCCTGTAAATCAGATGAGCCATCTTCTTTTTGATTCTGGTTGTTAGCGTTCACTTTTTCCGAGGTATCTTTTTTGTCGACGTCAGAATTATTTTTGTTATCGGGACCGCTATTATTGCTGTTATTAGAGTTGCTATTACGATCGCGATTTTGTGTGCCTTTATATTTCCCACGACGGCTTCGGTTTTGTGACCCACGATTATCTCGCGTAGTCTGAGACGACTTTCGAACTGCTTCTTCTTTCTTTTTTTCATTCACCCCAAATAATGCTATCCATATCTTTTTGAAAATGCCAGGACAGTTTTCTAGGGAGCTTGTTGCCAATGGTTTTGCAGCCGGTTTAGGTGCTGGAGGCTCAATTCTTTGAACTGCTGCAACTTCGCCTGGGGTCGATTTACTAGTGGCAATATCAACCAAATCAACAACATCTTCTTCCGTTATTAATTCGTATGATTTCTTATAATTCGACTCGTGTCGGTGGGTGTCGTTATCTTTGACCCGTTCAATCATGTAATGCGGTGTCTCTAAATTTGGATCAGGAATAACAACTAGTTTAACTTTACGACGCATTTCTAAGTCATCAATTTTATCACGCTTTTCGTTTAACAAATAAGTCGCACATTCAATTGGCAATTTGGCCAGAATAGTACCTGTATTGTCTTTTAATGACTCTTCTTCAAGTAAACGCAATACAGCAAGAGAGAGAGATTCAACATCTCGTATACTGCCTTGCCCAATACATCTTGGACATACAATTTGGCTCGATTCACCCAGTGATGGGCGTAATCGTTGACGCGACATTTCAAGTAAACCAAATCGTGAGATACGGCCAATTTGAACCCGAGCCCGATCGTCGTATACGGCATTGCGCAGACGAGACTCTACTTCACGCTGGTTTTTGTTTTGCATCATATCGATGAAATCAATGACTATTAAGCCACCCAGATCTCGAATGCGTAACTGTCGTGCTACTTCGTCTGCAGCTTCGAGGTTAGTTTGTCTAGCAGTTTCTTCAATATCACTACCCTTGGTTGCGCGCGCTGAGTTAACGTCAACTGAAATTAATGCTTCTGTATGATCAATGACAATTGCACCGCCAGAAGGCAGGGTGACTTCTCGTGAAAAAGCAGACTCAATTTGGCTTTCAATTTGAAAACGATTAAAAAGCGGTAGATCCTCATCAAATTTCTTCAGTTTGGAAATAGTATTGGGCATGACCATTGACATAAAGTCATGTGCTTGCTGATAAGCTTCTTTGGAGTCGATTAATATTTCGCCAACATCTGCGCGATAGTGGTCACGAAGTGCTCGCACAACGATATCTGACTCTTGATAGATTAAAAATGGGGCAGGCTTCTCGTTACTGGCTGTCTCAATGGCGGTCCACACTTGATTGAGGTAGTCGAGATCCCACTGCATTTCTTCAGTTGATCGACCAACCCCTGCAGTCCGAACAATGACCCCCATATTTTCGGGCATTTCAAGTTCAGAAAGGACTTTCTTTAATTCATCTCGATCCTCTCCCTCAATTCGACGAGAGACTCCACCAGCGCGAGGATTCTGTGGCATGGCAACTAGAAATCGGCCTGCCAAACTAATAAAGGTGGTGAGTGCCGCGCCTTTATTGCCGCGCTCTTCTTTTTCGATTTGAACAATAACTTCTTGATCAACTTTAATCGCATCTTTGATGCTAACTTTACCTGATTCAGAACTTACGCCTTCGCGATAATATTGTTTTGAAATTTCTTTAAAAGGAAGGAAGCCATGGCGATCAGAACCGTAGCTAACAAAAGCCGCTTCAAGACTAGGCTCTACGCGGGTAATTTTACCTTTATATATGTTGGATTTTTTCTGCTCCCTAGATGGGACCTCTATATCAAGATCGTAAAGACGTTGTCCATTGACCATAGCGACTCGAAGTTCTTCGGTCTGTGTGGCGTTGATTAAAATACGTTTCATTTTTGAATTTGCCTTCAATTAGAGGCTCGGTACTGGTTGTTCTTAGTTTTTCTGATAATATCTTTGTATTTATCAGAACGGGCACAGCGCAAAGCTGTAGTGGCTTGTTCGAACCACTTACCAGTTCAATATTTTTAATCAGTAAAAAGCTATAGAAGAGACTGTACATAGAGCCTGAGTCAGTAAGTTTGCCCTGTAAAAGCTGCTTAATAGAATAGCTTTAGGGATAATGTTCTTAAGGAACCAATTGCTGGATTGTCTAATCCTGACAAATGAGTTGCTTCCTATAAAAATATGTTTAAGTAGTGTTTGCCGTGAAAATAGGCAGTACAATACAAACATCAATATACCATACTTTACGAGTGCTGCCATCAATTGAATACTAATATTCCCCATTCCGATACTGTTTCCGCCACTAGTGGCGTGTCTTTTATCGAAGTTGACCATACTCAGGTTGATCAACGGCTAGATAACTTTTTGTTAAAAACTTTAAAGACAGTACCCAAGACAAGGGTCTACCGAATTATACGTAAGGGCGAAGTTCGGGTTAATAAAAAGCGCTGTAAGCCCGAATATAAATTGAAAATGGGTGATATTGTGCGGGTTCCGCCCTTCCGTATTGACCAAACTCATGACGCTGGTAGCTACATAGCACCTGCCTTGATCGAAAGCGTTGAAAAGACAATTTTATTTGAGAACAAACATCTTATTTTAATCAATAAGCCTTCGGGTTTGGCAGTTCATTCTGGTTCAGGCATTAACTACGGCGTTATTGACATTATGCGTCGTCTTCGTCCGGACACAGAAATCGAACTGGCGCATCGTTTAGATAGAGATACGAGTGGTTGTTTATTGCTGGCAAAGCATCGTCAGTCGCTACTAGCGATGCAGCGTTGCTTTCTAGACAACACGCTCACTAAGACTTATCTAGCGATAGTGAAGGGCTGTTGGTTACAAAATAAAAAAGAAATTAGCGTCGCCTTAAAAAAGATAACTCTCCCTAATGGAGAACGTCGAGTGTTAGTAGATCCAGCAGGCCAGAGTGCATTGACTAAGATTATCGAATGCCAGCAAAAAAAAGACTATAGCATTTTAACTATTCAACTAATGACTGGCCGAACTCATCAGATAAGAGTTCATTGTCAGTCGCAGGGTCATGAGTTAATCGGTGACACTAAATATGGTGACATTGAATTCAATAAAACGATGAAGAAAAAAGGCGTCAAAAGGTTGATGTTGCATGCCAGTAGACTCGAATTACCTCGAACGGAATTTTCTGATGAGATAGTAATTAATGCAGAGACCCCCAGCATTTTTAATCAATTAATAAATAAACTCCGATAAAAAAATTATTTAACCTACTTTTAATTATTTTACGTATGTAACTTATTTTATAATTCACTTGTCTTAGTGAAGTCATCAATTGCGGGTAACAAAATGTTCGGCTCATCCCAAAAAACAGAAACTGATACAGGACCATCAAAGGATTATGAGAAAATGGTTAAAGACCTCGCTTTTTCTGCTGTGAATGAGCAAAGGCGCAGACGTCGTTGGCGCATATTCTTTACTTTTTTATTTTTCGCTTATTTAACCCCCCCGCTTTATTTGTTGATTCAATCCTCTGGCGTCTCGGGCTCTAGTGATTCGGTTTCTAATGGTAGCGATAAGCACACAGCGTTAGTGTCGTTAGAAGGCGTTATTGCTGCGGGTGATAAAGCAAGCGCCAGTAATATTATTGCAGGACTAGAAGCTGCTTTTAAAAACCCCAACACAGCGGCTGTTATTTTAGAAATAAACTCGCCAGGTGGTTCCCCTGTTCAATCCGCCTATATTTATGATGAAATTATACGGTTAAGACAAGCGCATCAATCAATTCCTATTTATACCGTTGTCTCGGATATTGCCGCTTCGGGTGGTTATTTTGTAGCCTCGGCGACTGACAATATCTATGTTAATAAATCTAGTTTGGTAGGCTCCATCGGTGTTCGAATGGATAATTTTGGTTTTGTCGAATTAATGAAGAAGGTTGGGGTTGAACGTCGGTTGTTAACGGCTGGCGAGAACAAAGGTTTGTTAGACCCTTTCTTACCTGAGGATCAGAGCCAGAAAACTCATCTGCAAGAGATGCTGAATGAAGTTCATCAGCATTTTATTACGGCCGTTAAGAATGGTCGAGGGGACCGATTAATAGAAAAAGAAGGTTTGTTTAGCGGTCTAATATGGACGGGTGAAAAGGCAATTAAACTAGGCTTAGTTGATAATTATGGAACAACAAAATCAGTTTCTAGAGACATCGTTAAGGCAGAGAAAGTTGTAGATTTCACTCCTCAGGGTGAATTCTTTGATCGCATAGCTGAAAGAATTGGTACAGCCGCAAGTCAGCAAATTCAAAGTTACTTTAATGCGCAAATAAAATAAAGTTGGTCGGTTCAACCCGATTGACCATTATCAAAGGATTGCTAAACTACAGTGACACCTGCATTTTCGAGCATAGTAATTAACCTAATCAGTGGCAAACCGATTAATGCGCTGGGATCATCACCCTGCATAGAACTGAATAAACAACTGCCGTAGCCTTCTGATTTAAAGCTACCGGCACATTGATAGGGTTGTTCTACTTTTAAATAATGAGTTAATTGCGCATCGCTAAGTGTTCGAAAATTAACTTGGTAAAGTACTTCGTCAACTTCGCTGAAACAGGTGTTCTGCTGAACGACGCAAAGTCCCGTGTGGAACATAACTATCTTTCCTTGAGCAGCTTTTAACTGCTGCATTGCATTAGTATGATTACCCGGTTTGCCTAGAATTTGACCGTCCCTCAATGCACATTGGTCAGACCCAATGACGATGGCGCTTGGATGCTCTTTGCTAATAACTTGCGCTTTTTCTTTTGCCAATCGACAGACATAGTCAGTGGCATTTTCAGCCTTTAACCGAGATTCATCAATTTCTGGTGAATAGCATTCGAAGTCTAAGTTAAGTCGAGCTAATAATTCTTTTCTAAAAGGTGAACTGCTAGCGAGTATTATTTTTGGTTGCATAGAACGACCCTGTACAAAATTCTAATTTAAAAACGAACCTTAATTACTTGGCAAAATGCCCGGCAATTTGAGCTTCATATTGAAAAGACCGTAGAGTATATTAAAAGCATTCCGAAAAACCATAAAAACACTGAGTATTTTGTTAATATCAATAGACAAACTCGGCTCTATCCCTGTAAAATCGCGCGTTTTATGTTATTCAAAATCAATCGTCTTTATCAATTTAAAAAAGAATCAACCCAGCGTAGTCGTCATCAAGGTGTGATAGCCCTAGATGAACTGAATCGTTTAACCGGAATGTTGAAATCTGATCAGGCTGAAGTTGAAGTTAAATTTTCCTTTTCTGACAGCGAATATGACAGGTCAATGGTTAAAGGGCATGTCGTTGCAGAACTCTCTATTGAATGTCAGCGTTGTCTTAAACCCGTGCTGCAGTTAGTTGAGTTGGATTTTGAGCTTTTGATTGATGCGTCTGACAATATTGTACAGACAAGTGGTGTTGATACGCTTTACAGTGAAGATGGCAACATTGATATGTATGATGTTGTGGAAGACGAGTTAATACTTGGTCTGCCATTGGTGGCTCTTCATGAAAGTGGCCGTTGCAATGAATATTGGCATGTATCGGATGATGTTGTTAAAGAAACTGAAAGAGAAAATCCGTTTTTAGTGTTAGAAAAGTTAAAAACGAAGCATTAAAGTTTTGTATTTAGAATTAATTAGTAGAATTTAATTTCCGGAGAAATTTATGGCTGTTCAAAAAAGTCGCAAGACACCGTCTAAACGTGGAATGAGACGTTCTCATGACGCACTTGGTGAATCAACTCTTTCAGTAGAGCCCACAACAGGTGAAACTCACCGTCGCCATCACATCAGTGCCGATGGTTTTTATCGCGGCCGTCAAGTCATCGCAGACAAAGTAGATAACGACGAAGAGTAACTGAAATGTTACTTAACTCTTGATCGATATACGGGCGGATTTATCTGCCCGTATTTATTTACGACCTCTGGCTAATTCTATCCAATGAAACAAAAAATTATTGCAATTGATGCTATGGGTGGTGATCACGGTCCAGTCGTGACCGTACCTGCGGCCAAAATTGCTCTTGATCAGATTCCTGACATACAACTAATTCTTGTTGGCGACTCAGCCTTATTAATTCAAGTATTAGCAATGAATGGGCTTGAAGGTAATACCCGGATTAGTGTTCAACATGCTTCGGAAGTGGTTGGAATGGACGAAGCACCAGCCCACGCGTTAAAAAAGAAAAAAGACTCTTCCATGCGGGTTGCCATTAATCTTGTGAAAGAAGAAAAAGTGCAGGCTTGTGTCAGTGCTGGCAACACGGGTGCTCTGATGGCGACCAGTAAGTTTGTATTAAAGACCATCAAAGGTATTAGTCGTCCTGCTATCTGTGGAATGTTGCCCGCTATCACTGGGCAAACCTACATGCTTGATCTTGGCGCAAATATTGAATGCACACCTCAAAACCTATTGGAGTTTGCTGTAATGGGGTCGGTGCTGGCACAGTCAGTAGAAGGTATCGATAACCCATCGGTAGGGTTACTGAATATTGGTTCAGAAGAAATGAAGGGCAGTGATAGCATTAAAGAGGCAAGCCAGCTGATTGCGGCAACGAACATTAACTATCGTGGTTTTGTTGAGGGAGATGATATTTATAAAGGCACCGTCAATGTCGTAGTAGCCGATGGATTTGTAGGTAATGTTTCACTTAAAACAGGTGAGGGGCTAGCTTCTCTTGTTAAACATGTTTTACAAACCGAATTTAAACGTAATTTATTTACCAAACTACTGGCGCTGATATCGCTTCCTGTCTTGAACGCAGTAAAAAAGACACTGGATCCAGGCCAGTATAACGGCGCAAGCTTACTTGGGCTAAATGGCATTGTAGTGAAGAGTCATGGCGGTGCGGATACAAACTCCTTTGTCAATGCAATAAAAATTGCCAGTATTGAAATTGAAAATGATGTACCTCAACGCATTTCGCATGAGGTTGAATCTTATCTAGCAAAAATGGTAGAGGTTGGGTTATGAGTTACGCTCGTATTACAGGCACAGGGGGATACTTACCTGAAAATGTGATGACTAACGATGATATTGCAAAATTTGTTGATACCAATGACCAATGGATTCGAGAGCGAACAGGTATAGAACAACGACATATCGTTGTTGACGGTCAAACAACTGTTGATCTAGCTGAAGGCGCATCACGTTTAGCGATTGAAGCAGCCGGCATTGATCCATCTGATATTGATTTGATCATCTTGGCGACCTCAACACCGGATAAAATTTTTCCTAGTTCTGCGTGTATATTGCAAGCACGGCTTGGTATTCATGGCTGCCCCGCATTCGACATTCAGGCTGTTTGTTCTGGATTCGTTTATGCACTCACCGTTGCTGAGAAATTTATTAAATCAGGTAGCAGTAAAAAGGCGCTAGTGGTTGGTGCTGAAGTTTTTTCAAAAATTCTTAACTGGGAAGATAGAGCAACCTGTGTTTTATTTGGTGACGGAGCAGGTGCTGTTATTTTAGAAGCCAGCGAAGAAACCGGTATTCTATCTACTCATATACACGCTGATGGCCAATACGAAGATCTACTGAGAGTACCCTATGGTATTGCTGATGGTTATGATCAAGTAAAAGCAGGGTTGGCATTTGTTGAAATGCGGGGCAACGAGGTATTTAAAGTCGCTGTTAATACACTAGGTCGGATCGTGGATGAAACGCTTGCCGCTAATAATATGATGAAATCAGATATTGATTGGCTAGTACCACACCAAGCAAATATCAGAATCATTTCTGCCACAGCTAAAAAGCTGAAGATGTCGATGGACCAAGTAGTGGTTACCGTTAATAAGCATGGCAACACGTCGGCAGCATCGGTTCCACTGGCACTTGATGTTGCCGTCAGAGATGGCCGTATTAAGAAAAATGAATTGTTATTGTTAGAAGCCTTTGGCGGTGGATTTACTTGGGGTTCTGTTTTGGTGCGCTTTTGAGATTTTGACAAATATTCAGAATTGACTTACATAGAGTAGTCGCACCGTGATATAGTTCTTTTATATTTTAGGGAGGTATATTTTATGATTACTGTCTTACTTACAGATGACCACGCACTTGTCAGAACGGGTATAAAACGTTTACTTGAAGACAGTAAAAAAGTGAAAATAGTGGGTGAGGCTTCTAATGGTGAAGAGAGTCTGGACTTAGCTCACAAACTTAAACCTGACATTATTTTAATGGACGTTAACATGCCTGGTATTGGTGGTGTTGAGGCGTGTCGGCGTATACTTGAACGAAACCCCAAGCAAAAAATTATTGTACTCACCGTCTATACTGAAAAAACTTTTCCTAAACGTATGTTAGAAATTGGAGCGAAAGGTTATTTGACCAAGGAATGTGCCGTGTCAGAAATAATTGAAGCACTCAATATAGTGAATGGTGGAGGAGCTTATATTGCCCCTGCCATAGCACAACAATTAGCCCTATCTCTCCTGCCTGGCAATGAAGAAAATCCCATCGATAGGCTGTCTCGACGTGAATTTCAAGTCATGCTGATGATTTGCCATGGTTTAACTAACTTGCAAATGTCCGAAAAGCTTTGTCTAAGTCCAAAAACCGTCAGTACCTATCGACTCAGGTTACTAGAGAAGTTAGGTGCACATAACGAAGTAGACATGCTTAAAATCGCAGTTGAACAAGGCATGGTTGACTTTGCTAGCTCTGAATAATATTAAACTTTCTGTTGATGCCTGAAAGCTTAGCGGGAGAGCATGCCGCCGTAGAAAGTTTGGTAATTGATACCAAGCCTTTTGATTACAAATCTTTTCTGTCGTCTGTCAGTACAAAGCCAGGCGTATATCGTATGCTTGATCGTCAGCAAAAGGTTATATATGTCGGCAAGGCCAAAAATTTAAAAAACCGGTTGTCGAGTTATTTTAGAAGAACGGGTCTTTCTACTCGGATCATGTCGTTGGTCAGTAATATCAATGATATCGAAGTCATTAATACACGAACTGAAAGCGAAGCACTAATACTTGAAAACGATTTAATAAAAAACTTTAATCCTCGTTATAACATTCTGTTCAAGGACGACAAAAGTTACCCCTACATCTGTTTGACCCATCACAAGTATCCTCGTCTGAAAATTTATCGAGGTAAAATCAACAAAGCAAAAGGCACATTTTTTGGTCCTTTTCCAAGTGCCGCAGCTATACGTTACACCATAGGACACGTTCAACGCATATTTCAATTACGCAACTGTGAAGATGCCGTTATGCAAAATCGCAGCCGGGCCTGTCTGCAATATCAGATCAAACGTTGTACTGGACCTTGCGTTGATCATACGGATGAAGAAAACTATCGAAAACAAATAGACCAGGCACGACTTTTTTTAGAAGGTGAAAATGACACCTTAATTAACCAACAAGTGACTCTAATGGAAGGTTTTTCGCGTAATTTGGATTTCGAACAGGCAGCACAAACACGCGACAAAATCGAGATGTTACGACGCATCACTGAAAAACAATTTGTAACCGATTTTCGAACAGATATTGATATTATCGCCTGCGCAGTAGAACAAGATGTGTGTTGCATTCAATTATTTATGATTCGAAATGGAACATCGCTAGGTAATAAACCTTTCATCAGCAAAACAAAGCTCGATGCGGCTGAACCTGAGTTGATTGAAGCTTTTATCATGCAACATTACTCACGCCATCCGTCTCCGGGTGAAATTATAGTTAGTCACGTACTGCCCAATCAAACGGCATTAGAAATTACCCTGAGTGACTTAGCAGAAAAAAAAGTAAAGCTATCCAATAGTGTTAGAGAAAAACGTCGCCACGCACTAGAAAATGCTGTTAATAATGCAAAACAATCACTTAAGGTCCATTTGTTATCAGCGAGCCATTTAAATAAACGTTTTCAATCGTTAATTGAAGAGCTACACCTTGAATCTGCGCCTGAAAGAATAGAATGCTTCGATATTAGTCACACCATGGGTGAGTCAACAAAAGCATCTTGTGTGGTATTTAATCGAGAGGGAGCCGTCAAGTCAGAGTATCGCTGTTACAACATTAATGGCGTTACGGCAGGGGATGACTACGCTGCAATGAAACAAGTGCTTGAAAAGCGATATACCAAGCGTAAAGACAACGAAACCCTTTTGCCTGATCTTATATTAATTGATGGTGGTAAAGGACAGCTACATGTGGCACTAGACGTCATGGAAGATCTGAATATTTTTTCAGTTAAACAGAATATGCGGGTGTTTGGCGTTTCAAAGGGCCCTGATAGAAAAGCAGGGTATGAAGACATTATTGATGA
>Ga0307997_10000500_pt1 | contig 17916 bp, 4 predicted proteins | sample Davwhametageno36_FD_203165 | JGI IMG/M metagenome (GOLD analysis project Ga0307997, IMG submission 203165) | Marine microbial communities from Davis Island wharf, Antarctic Ocean - #36 | ecosystem: Environmental > Aquatic > Marine > Unclassified | place: Antarctic Ocean: Davis Island wharf... | reverse complement strand
CCCGCATCGATTGGATGAACGGACTGGCCGCGCTCGTCATTGCGGTGACCGTCTGTGTTCTTCCTTCGTGGTTGCTTCTGTCGGAAAGCGGGATAGATAGGTGTGAGGTAACGTACCCGACGAGAGATAGGGAGAAATGGCCATTTCTCCCTACGAGAGAGAACGCGAGCCGCATAGGGCTCGGTCAAGCTTCATTCGCGCACCCGCGCGGAAACCCCCTGCTCGCTCTAACAGCAGGGTCCCTGGTGCGGCCCCCGGAGGGGTGGCCGTTGACGTCCCGCGTCCCCCGTGCTGGGGGGCCCGGTGCCTGCCCCTCCCCTGGAGCCCAATGGGTGTCCGGAGCTGGCCGGCGAATGAGGGACAGTGAGACGATGTGCTGCGCACTTAATAGCCCGGGCCCACAGGGGCACATGCGGCCGCCCACATTAACCACTGAACTCTGGCCTACAATAACCAATGGGGAACTTACCAGTCTGCGCCATCTTGGCGGGCTGAGGGAGGGAAGGCCGTGGAGCCACCCGCCCAGAACCGTGACCTGCATGCGCATACGGATGCGGGAGAAGAGGCCGCACCCGCGCCGGGTGCCCTGGCGAGTGACTGCCCGTGAAGCCATCGCCCCTCAACACTCGATTCTCCCGCCCTTAACCCTGGGTCACCCCAATTCGCTACCCCCACAGCGTCCGCTATGTTACCTGTTGACGCCCATGAGGCGAGGGCCAGTTAGCGAAGCCACCCTCCGCCCAGTCGGGGCGAGAGGTGGCGTGTATTTAGGTGTGCAGCTGGACGACGCGGGTCGCCCGATGGCGGTGTAAGACTTAATGAATCTGATCCTGCCCACACCACAAACACAACCCCCCCCTCCCACGCGCGCGCGCCTGCCGTTTTCCCCCATCCTCCGCCCTCTCCTCCTCCCCCTCCTCCTCCCCTCCTTCCCATCCCTCCTCCCCTCCATCCCAACCCCGCGCCGGCGGCTGGGATCGGCGGTCGTGCCTCACCCACACCGGGCACCATCCGTGACCGCCGAACGCCACAAAACAGCACGCCCCACCCCCGGGGCGAGTGAGACCGAGTGGCAGGAAACGTAAGGAAAAGCGAGTGAAAGAGTGAGAGAGAGTGAGAGGGAGAGCGAAAGAGAGAGAGAGACGTGTGTGTGGGCGTGCGAGCGAGGAAGAGATAGAGAGACGTGTGTGTGTGTGTGCGCGTGTCCGTGGACGTGTGTGCGTGCGTGGGCAGGCGAGGGGGCGATTAGGTGAACGGACGGGGGAAGCGGGTACACAAGCGTGTGCGGGTGTGTATACGCGAAGCGCGCCTGCCGGTTTTTCGTGTGTGTATACGTGAAGCGCGCCTGCCGTTTTTCGTTCCCCCTTCTCGTTTTTCCCCCGTTCCCCGTCGTTTTCCCCCCGTTGCCCCGTTCCCCGTCGTTTTCCCCCCGTTTTCCCCCCCCCGTTCCCCCCCGTTTTCCCCCCCCCGTTCCCCCCCCCAGCGAGCGAGAACGAGAAAGCGAGAAAGACGAACGACACCGGAGTATCCAGGGGACGGTAAACGTCAGACAACTCTCTGAAGGCAATAGCAACCTTCAGGGCAAACGTCAGACCACGCCGGCCAACGTCGCCACCGACACCTGTGACCACCACCACCGTCAAACAACCTGTGCAACGACCCGCCACAAACTACAGTACAAAGCGACTGTGCCGTTTTTCTTTGTTGACCCGTGACTGCAAATTCGGAAGACCGACGGCCCGAACTGTTCGGGTGGTCCCCAGCGCTAGGGGGGCTTAATTAAGAACCGCGTCTTAGTAACGCACCTTCGGTCAACTCGTGATCGTCGGCTTTCTCCCTCCCCACCACCTCCCCCACCACACGCAGTCCGTGACTAGACGAAGTCATTGACACGTGGTGTGCTAGGTGTGTAGCTCCGGGGGACACTGGTAAGCCCCGGACAGCGCGAGACACCCCCCTACGTCCACTCTCGCGGCGGTCCACTAAGGCTATCACGGCCCACCTCTCTCGACACACGGTCAGAGACGTTGTGAGAACTTTAGGGTGGATCGAGCGGCTTGGAAATAGGGCAGTGCTCGGGCGACGCGACAGGTGCGGACTACGTACTGAGTGGTCCCACCGGTAGTCACAACAGAAGGTAAGTATGGACAGCTCGGAGGAGGATACGGGTTACTCGTCCTACGGGAGGAGCGAGGAGTCGGAGGGCGCAGGCGGCGCCTCCGACTGCTCCTCTGACGGGGACGCGGCGGAGTCGGGGATGGTGGTCGTGCACCGCACGCCCCCCGACGCTGGCTTTGGTGGCGAGGGCGGTGAGCGCGAATATGGTCACCGCCACGACACCCGCGACCTCGGGGAATACCGGTCGGGGAGCGACGAGTACCACCCGGAGTACGACAGGTACTCCCGCGTACGCACGTCGCAGACGCGGGCCACCGAGGGGTCGGGCCGGCGCGAATTTTCGGGGCCCAGCGGGCGCGACGAGGGGCGACCACGACGCGATGACGTTTCGCCACAATGGATAGTCAAACGACAGACCCCGCGGCGTGCAGTGGCTCGCAGCCGCAGGGAGCCATTGCTCGCGGACACCATCACCGGGAAGACCAGAGTGCGCGACATCGGCGACCTCGTCGCCCACGCAATGGGGGGCCTCCCCATGGTGCAGTACGGATCGTATGCGGTGTACCCCGTGGGATCCACCTCAGCGCGGGATGATGGGCCACGCAGCATGACCCCGCGCCGCGAGGCACGCCGGCACCGGTCCGGCGCAGGCCAGTCCTCCCGATCATCGGGATCATCCCCGAAGAAACACTTGCTACAGTTGAGCGTGTTTCTCCGGGCAGCCGTCACGAACAGAGAGAGCCCCGGGACGGGCTTCCTGCGGTGGGTCTACAGTCGACTAGGGCCGGAAGGTGCCGAACAGGCCAACAACGAGACCGAGGCATTCGAACGGTCCCTCCTGAACGCCCTCGCACAATGCGTGTGCCCCACCCATGAGACCTATGAGGTGATTCTGATGGTCATCGAACGGGCCCGTCGCGGCGACACCCACACCCCCGGAATACCGGAAACTGGCGGGGACATGTTCATGGCGGTGGTGGCCAGCGTGACGGCGCAATTCGCAGAAGACCCCGCCGACCTCCGCCTCGAGGTCGAACAGTTCCCATTCACCGTCCTCAACAACGGTGTGGGTTCCGTGGTGATCATTGCCAAAATCACCACGCTCAAGGATGTCGTACAACGCCTATGGGCCCACCTGGGAAACACGGATCAGCATGGCGCCCCCGCGCCGCCCGAGGCAGACCGCCTCTGGTTCCTGGACATCCTCATGTCGACATGCCTCATCCTGCGCGCGCACGCGCACGCGACGCTCGGGGCAGCCGGCGTTGGGCCCATCGACCTCGCGACGATCGACGCGGCCATTCGCGAGGTGCGCCTCGGCACAATCCCACCACCAAGTCACGCGATGACACGCCAACGGAACACCCTCGGGCTTACCGATGCCTCGATGGTGGACCGCCGCGCGGGGGCCCGGCCAGCGTCCTCCTCCCCGACCCAAGACCAGAACTTGCGCCGAGGGGGTGGGAGGAGTACTCGGGAACCGATACAAGGGCCGGTGGGGCAGCAGGACGGTGGGGGTGGGAGGGGCACCACGGGGGAACAGTACAGGTACGGTACGCCAACACACTCCCATGGCAGACTGTCGGCACCAGGCGACCGACCGGCGGGACGAGCAGCGTCCACACCACAGACGACGCGGGGAGGCAATCAGCTGCTCCAGACCGTAGGGGGGAGAGGCGGAAGGGCGGAAGCAATCCGAGTGGGGCAACGAGTGAACGTGCCCGGCTCAGATCGCGAGTACCAGATAGTGGCTCTCGAAGCAACCCGTGACGGCAAGGGTGCTCTCGGGCCCCACGAAGATCACACGGCCCACCTCTGCCAGGTCTCACGTGAGGAAGGATCGCCGTCGTCCTCACAACCGTTCGACCCAAGAGACCGCTCGGTGACGGACGACACCTACCTCCATGGGCACTTGCGTGTACCGACAGGGGAGGTCAGCCGCACGCCCGCACGACGCCACGGACGGGGCCGCCAAAGCGAGGAAGAACAACGGGCCGATGAAGACCGCAACCTCCACGCCCTCCTCAACAACGATGCGATGCAACCATACCATCAAATCGCGAGGGACGCCATGGAAACGACGAGGGCCGAGCGGGCACAGTACGGTCTTGACGGGGTGAACTCTAGACTCTGGGAACCGGACACTCCAGTGGAGCGGGGTGGGACAGGCGGCGACTCGGACGGCACGGATGACTACTCACAGTCCCTGAGCCAAGACTCTATGGACTCACGCGGAAACCCCAGTCCCCGACGGGATGGGGCGCCCCGGGAGAACGCCCGCGTCCTCAACCAGTCATTCGCCCGGAAAGGGGCACTGGAGGAACTGGAGGCGACGATAGAGGCGAAAGTGCAGTCGGCGGCAGGGCAATACGAGTCCCACCAGGCACTACTAGATTCGATCAGACGTTACATTGGCGACAATGTCGAGACCATGACCAGCCACCTCCGCCAGGCGAACCACCTCCTAAATGCGATCGAAGCCGCCACCCAGGACCCGGGAGAGGGGGAGGGAAGCGATCAGGACGAGCCAGGATTCTCCCCACGGGGTCAGCCCACGGCGCGGTTCGCGCGGATCATCACCCGAGCGCAAGACGCAGAGCGGTCGGGGAGGAGGCACGCAACAACTGAGCAGGAGGAGGGCGGGGCGCAGGAACGGGAGGATCAGAAGAAGAGGGCGGAGGAGGGTCCACGCCAGGAGGCGGTACAGGCGCTGGAAAGCATCATCTACCTGAGCCACACCACCCACGCGAAACAACACGCGTTCCAGCAGATGCGACGCACATGGGGGCCACAGGCGGGCGGTGGGATCGGTCGCTGGGTGGGCGGCGCGCACCGGACCGTCCTGGATGTGGTCCGCCAATGGTCTGCAGTGAAGACGACCGAAGTGGGCAGCTTCTGGGTCCCGGCAGCCCTCGCAACCGACAACACAGGATTAATGTTTCGACGGTGGGCGCGCCTGACCAGGGATGCAAGGGCATGGGAGGAAATGCGAGCAACCCTGCGCCTGGGCCCGGACGAGAGCCCCTTGCCCCGCACCCACCACGAGATGTCGTACGCGGCCACCCGCTCACGGGGTGGCACACACGGCGGGGAGGCGGGGATGGAGTCAGATGAGGCGGGTGAAGCGGGGAGCTATAGGCACACAGGGATGGGTCTTGAGGGCGCCACCACCGTATGGCAGCGGTACCACAGCGCCAGGATCATGCGTGCGCTCACTACCCACGTCAGCCCCTTCTCCCGCCGGGCAACGCCCCTCAGGCGACGCACCCGGGAGGAGGTCCTCAAGGCACGACACCAACACCGCCAGGAGGCACCCGAGGCACTCCACGCGGGCGTGGCCGCCAACTCCGGTCTCGATCCGACCGACCCGGCCAGCGCAGTGCCCCTCACCGAGATGATGCGCAGCATGGACACTCTACGTGAAGAGATGGTACTGGCCGAGGACGGAGCACGGACGGGGGAGGCACGGGAAAAGGCAGCTGACAACCAAACGGGGGCCGCAGCATATGACCTACGTGTGGCAAAGGAGGAACTTGCAACAGTGCGGTCGCAGATGGCCACCAACGCGGCGACAATCAGCAGCCTATCCGCCGCATCGGCACTCCCTCCGACCCACGGCGGTACGTGGCCGCCGAATCGGGGAGCACGGGAAGAGGGACAAGTGACCGACCACGGCATCATACGGGGCGGGAAACCGTCCAACGTGCGCCGGGCCGAGTTCCTCCAGAAACTGGGCCATGGGGTCAAGGTGGAATCGAATGACATCTTGACGGTAACCTTCGCACCCTCAGAGGTGCAGGAAGGCGCAGCGGACCAAACAATGTCCCTCGGATCCACCGGGAGATACGGCTGCGGCAGAGATCAATGGGCCAGTGGCGCGACCACACCCCGGGCAGACCATACACTGTCCCTCCGCTCCCCCGGGGTGCACGGAGGCGGCGTGGACCAATGGGCCAGTACAGCGACTACCTCTACCTCCACCGCCCACGATCCATGGCAAGCACAGGCGCCCGCGGACGGGGCGGATTACGACGCCCACCGGAGAAACGTCGACAACCGTAACCGGGGCGACCGTGATTCAGAGATCTACGCAATGAGCCAGCGGCGCGGCGGGCTGTACGCGGCAGACGCGCCCCAGCAAATGTTCTCGATCCTGTACGACGTGGCTACGGAGATAGAAGGGTGGGTCCGAACGGCACACGGCACGGCAGGCTCCCTGACAGCTAGCACTGTAGCGCGAGGCAGACGCTTCCTAGAAGGGGCGTCCGAAGGAACGTGCCGAAGGTATGCACAATCCCACGCATCTGTCGGCGCTGGGTGGGCCCATGGGACAGGGAAGAGGGCGCCCACCAGGGCACACCGACATGGGGACCGCCGGAGGGAAGGCGGCCACCAAAGTCGGGTCTTTGCGATGACCACACGCGGGGTCGCCTGCAGTGACGGCAGCGCGGCATCCCGGGACGCGGTTGCCCGAGACAACCCCACCACCAATGTCAACGCATGCTATACGTGCGGAGCCAACCGAACCGGAACAGGCGAGTCCGGGGCCGGGACAGGGGCCAACAAATGGCATGACCAAGCTGCCGACTGCCGCTATGACCCTCGCAGACCCGGCAACCCGGACGCCCTCGAGGACGGAACGAAGATGTGCTTCCGCTGCCTCAAAATATTCCCCAGGGATGACCCGCATCAGGGAAACACCTGCGAAGAAGCCGGCGGCATTGCCCAATGCGCCAATTTCCTGTACAACCCGCTGTGCGGCTGTGACGGCAATGGGCACTCCTCCTTCGAGTGCCCTGCCCGCATTGGCCGCAACGGACGGGCGCGATCCCCGCGTTCAGCACAACCAAGGGGAGGCGACGGTGGAGGTGCAGGAGGGCGGGAACACGGAAACGGGAACCAGCCAGGCGGGGGAGGAGCCGAAAGACGGGGACGCGACGGACGCGGGAATGACCGTCAGGGCGACGCCAAAGGCAAGAAGGGCGGAAGCTCCGCCCCGCGCGGACGTGGACGGGAAGGAACGGAAGGGCGTCACCACACGGCGACGGCCAGCTCACCGACCTCCGCCGCGACGGTTGCCGCCGCACCCCGAGAACGTGGTGCCAGCATGCCCGCGCGAGCGGATAAACGGCTGCACACCCGGCCGAAGAAACGGAGACAAGGACGGACGGGGGATGCGTCATCCCACGTCGCGGTCATTAACGTCCGCCGGAAACGCGGTGCCAGCCTGCCCCCAAGATTGAGCAAACGTCCACCTGTACCCGTCAAACCAACGAAACGGGACCGAAGCCACGACGCGGATGCAACCGAAACACCACCAGGCGGAGAGGTGCTCGGCCGGTCACGGAACGGCGTCGACAACCTGCAACTGGAGGAAAACCGGGAGACGCAAGAAATGGCGGCGGCGCTCAAAGCTGAAAGGGAAAAGAACGCCCCCCAAACCAACGAGCAGATCCGAGAGATAGAAGCCCAACTGAAGAAGGCGGAAACGGCCAAAACGGACAAGGCGGAGGCAGCGAATGTGGACCGGCCGGACAAAGAACCGGACGGACAGTTAGGGCCAACCGGGGAAACTAAAGCAGGGGGCCCAGAAACGGAAACGCCGACGGCGACGACGCGAGTGCGTAAAGTCGGAGAGAAGCGCCGCGTCCGATTCCAGGATGACCCATCGGGCCCACACCCAACCCGCGGGGTTGCCATCTTCAAGGACCGCCTCGGCGTGAACCAGGTATCCGGGGAGGGGCCGTACGAACACGAGGTCGACCGAGACACGTGCCGGGCAGGCACACGACATATGGACCAGGACCAGGGCGTTCTGGACGTATTCAAGGCCGACCGCAACGCAGGGGACTACGTGCTCACTCGATCGGTCAACACCGAGGAAAGGCGGGAGCATGACGAGCGCCGGAGAGCCCGCAAGCGCAGGGCACTGCTCGTCCAGCAAGTGAAGGGGGAGGGGGGGCGCCACCAGGGGCGCTCAGCGAAAGCGCGGCTCAATGACCTGATCCAAGGCAAAAAAGGGGCCAACATGTTCTACGTGGACGGCGAGGACGAGGGTGACCACGCGTGCAGGCGAGCCATGGAGGAGGGCATGTCGCACCGGGAAAGGGCCGGGGGGACCGAGAGAAACCGACAAGGGGGGAGGGGTCAGCTCGGGACCGGTGAAACGAAAGGCGCACAGGGGAAATCTGCCCGCACCCTCGGACGGAGCCAGGACCTTAGCCGCGGACTGCTATCGATCAAAGCAATGAACGATAGCCAGACCACGGAGGCGGAGGTAGCCATGACCGATGAGGACATGGACACCACCCTCTGCTGCCGTCTGCCACACCAACCGAGCTCGGTGGACCTACGGAACATAAGCGTTACTGGGGGCCCCGCAACGGAGAGCAGTTCAGGTGCACGACAGGCAACCGTGCACGACGGAGACGGCCGCCTCCTGACCTACAACCTGAGCGGCGGAGGCGAGGAGCTGACGACACTGGTCCAAGCTGGTAAGATAGTACTGGTCGTAGTAGACACGGCGGCGGACCGCAGCCACTGCGACCCTACCAACCCAAACTTAATCGAGACCTTCGACCTGGACGAGGTCATCTTGGCAATAATGGCCAACGGCACCACCACGCGCCTCGAGAAAGGAGGAATCTTGGAACTGTGGTATTTAGACGCGTTTGGCAACTCCAAACGCACTATGATCTCGGTGCTGATCACGCCGGGAATGGGAGACATGATCTTGCTATCGGCCACCGACGTCACCACCCACCTGGGACAACTCCGCGGACCCGATGGGATGGACGGGAGGGCCTCCATCTGCGAATTACTGCCAAAGGCGAGGGCGCGGGACCAGATAGACGACCACCAGGTGGTCCGACGCTTCCCACTCGCGACCGCCCAGGGCGCCAGCGGCGATGGGCTGGACCGGCCGGGGACATCCGGTGCGTCGTACCTGGCCATGGCCCTGCCGCGCCCCGAGCGGGACCAACCACGGCAGAGGGACATTGAGGCCCTGACCGACCAGTACCTCTGTAAGTTTGAGGGGATCAACGACTGCCCAGCGCGCATACGGTCAATATTGGCGCGAAGCATGGGGACGGCAGAAGCCGAGCAGACGATATCGGAACTGGACCAGGCGCGTTCCCTGCCACTGGAAGACGCGACCGCTGTACCCGAGCACGCAGCAGCACTCGAGGGACTCGAATGCCTCCGGAGCTACCGTCTCGCCCAGCGTTACTCGACGATCAACCAGGACGGGAAGGAGACTGTGATCGAAATCCAAGACCAAGAACCCGGGGACCGATTCGCAAGCGGGGACCCAGTAAAGGTCCACAACAGCGTAAGCGTGCAACCCGCACACGCACGTGGAAGAGTGGGACTAGTGGCCGGTTACGTGTTCGATATAGTGCGTCACCAGCGAGTGGTTTTTGTCGATTTCGGGACATCCACATCAGAAAAGGGCGCAGCGACGTGTGCTGGGGTGGAACCTCAGTACGTGTCATCGGTCCACTCACCAATTACCCCCCTCCGGATGGAAGAAGGGGCGACCGTGAAAATCCATAAGCGAGGCAGGAACAAACACGGCACGGTGGCCCAAGTGGTGCGCAGCCGCGTGATTAGCACAACAAGGATCAAGGTAACATCTACCAAGGGAAGAGAGATGTGGGTCCGGCAGTCCGAGTGCGTGGTAGTCCGGTCAGCCCACGCCAACGCGCATGCCGTTGATCCGGGCTCCAATGGAGAGAAAGCGGAGAGCAAGGCAGGGGGACTCGAAGATCACCCTCCACCCAACGATACCCAGGGTGGATGGATCATCGGCGACCAAGTCAACCTCGGGGGAAAGAAGGGGACGATCGAGCATCTCCACACAGATGGGACACGGGGGAGAGTGGCAACCGTGTCAGTGGCAGGCGTGGACCCAGTGATGGCACAGTGCGCACACCTCCAGAGATGGGCGGGCCCTCCAGCAAGGGGAGATGCGCTCGGAACCACCTACCGATGGCCGCCCGAGATCGGCACCGTGGTGACGGTAACCCGCTCGGACAACACGCGGTACTACGGCGCGATAGTCGCAGCCGACGGGCAGGAGGACAGCCCGCAACCGTCAGGGTTTACCGTGACGTCCGTAGACTACGGGGACGAGCTTGTTGCCCCAGACACCCTGTGCCCGGCGACCCAGGTGGACGAAAGCACCGCAGCGGCCCTCCACGCACAGCTCCGACAGCACGACCAAGAGGCTGGCGACGCGGGCGGAACAGTAGCGTCAAGGACCGCTGGTGTTGAACTATCGTACGGAATGGAGCAGGCCACCGGGCAGGGCGGCACAATCCTGTGGCCACCACCAGAGGCGGCACACGTGCTGTACGACGGACACCCGTCAACGATCCAAGCGAGAGTGGAGGGCGACGACAAATGCCCCACCTATCGCATAACGAGGGTCAGCGACGGACGAGTCACTCAAGATGCCTCGGTGACCCGAATGACACCCGGGATGCCGTTCGAAGAGTCGCACACGAACGGCCAAAGTCGCGCCACCAGTCTCCGCCGAAAGCGCAAAGGGAAGCGGGACAGCGTGGCACGTACTGGCATGGGAAGGTGGGTAAACACATTGGGAATGCTACTGTCCGTTTGGCACCTCATACTCGGACACTGCCACGCCGACCGGGTGAGGAAGACCCTCGACGTGGGGACGATCGGAGGGAGGATCATCGCAGCGTCGCCCACCAGGGCAGAAGGGGGAGACGAAATACCCCCCGATGGGCCCTGTGAGGGGTGCCAGTCGACCCAAACACGAACGCCCTGGGCAAAGCAGTCGACCGCAGTCCGGGCCGAGGACTGCTTCGATCTCCTGACGATCGACTACCCCGGTGTGAAAGGAGGAGAGCACGGAGGACTCCCTGTCTCACTCACGGGTGGACACATACCCCTCTTCATCGTGGACCACCATTCCTCGTACTGCTGGGTATTTCAAGTGACGGATTACTCCGGCGAGGAGGTGTGCAAGGTGCTGGAGAAGATGGACACAATTGCCCGGCAATGCGGTCGAAAGATCGGGGCGCTTGGCTCGGATTCCGCCCGGACGTTCACACATGGACGGGTACCACGTTTCTGTGCACAACTCGGCATTCGCCAGACCTTCACACACACCAACTCCTCGAACGGGAACCCACGGTGCGAGCGCATGATACGAACCATCTACCGAGCAGCCAGGGCATGTCTGACTCACAGCAAGCTACCATTGACCTGTTGGTACCAAGCACTCCAATACAATGCGGCGGTGGCTAATGTCCTGTGCAGCAAGACGTCGTCGATCACGCCCCACGAGCTCATGTACCACACCGTACCAGTGATGAATGAGCACTGGCACGTTTTTGGATCACGAGGCGCCGTCACCCATGTGTCCAAATGGATGATGTCCACATCAAAGCTGCTGCCTACCGCCACACCAGGCTATTTCATCGGTCAATGCCAGCACCGCCGTGGGGTGGAGATGCTCTACATGCGTAGAGTAAAAGGCGGCAAAGTGGTCCCCACCATCATCGAAACACGGGACTACGTCATCTTCAACCTGACCACCGCCCGTCCACACTGTCCTGCCGACCTGACTGGGCTTCAGGGCGACCCGGGGGAAGAAGCGAAGGCCCTCAAGTCACTATCCCACTCCATCATCAGGCAGGAACCCGACCCTGAGACCGGCCGCACCCGCGACATCGACCTCCCGGCACTCCCCGCCGCGTATCTAGGCGAGCCACGTGCGGCACAAGCAGAAGACTTCATTGGCCGTACGGTGACGAACCGGGACCTCGACGGGCAGAACGAGGTCAACGGCGTGGTTAAAAGTACGTGTTACAACCAAGACCTCGGCGCCACGACTCTCCCGGGGTCGCCACCAGCACGCCTGGTATACCAAGTAACCTGGGAAGGCGGCGCAGGGGAGCACTTGACCTGGAATGCACTGCACCCATTACTCTCCGCCGGACAGCTGTTCGACCACAGGATGACAGCAGGGCGCGGAATCACCTGCCCCAACGGGCATCCGGTGACACGCATTCCCTCCAAATGTGACGCCTACAACTGCGACGGGTGCGGCGACGCGGTGCGAATGGGAACCGACCAGGCCAGATGCTCCACCTGCGACTGGGACATTTGTGGGACCTGCATCGACGGCGGGCCCCGTGACCTCCACCACGCCCCAGCGGAAGCAACTGAGGAGAAAGAGGACCACCATGGGGGGCCCCACGCGGGTGAAGACGACGACCAAGAGGCCTTCCAGACCGGCGATGTGGTGAACCTGCTTTACCAGGACGAACCGTCCACACAGGCCAAGTGGTACGGCGCGCGTATCGAACGAGTGGTAGAAACGGGATACCACTGCCGATACGATACGGGCGAAGCTGAGTTTATCCGCGCAGACGATGCATCCCAACGCCTCAAGTACTCAGCTTCCCCCACCCACCCGGGACCGTCATTGGACCGCCTCAACGAGACTACAACCGACACGACAGCCGTGCACGCTGTCCGAATCACCGGCGTCCCAATGCGATCTTCCTCAGCGCGCCGCCGACAAGGCTTCCTCGCCCACGACCTCAATCCCGGCATGCAAGACCGTACGACGCATGTCCGCCTCTTCGCATCGCCGCCCCGTAACGGGACGCCGAAGGGGGAAGCGAAGGAGGAGGGGACGAAGAATTCCAAGGGGACTACCGAAGAGGAGACACGGAAGCAGGCATGGGGGGATGCACGAAAAAGGGCGAAGGAAGCACAGGCCAGGGTGGCAGAGGCAAGCACCAGCTTCAATCTCAAAAATGGCGATGCGGTGGTCCAAGCGTGTGAGCACAGACACCAGACGGGAGAACGAACGACGGTCATCGCGGCACAGCAAGACACGCCTAAGGGGGACGACAACGAAGGCGGAAGTGTATGGGAATCAATGACGCAGCCATCCATAGACAGCTGGCTCCCATGGCTAAAACGGAACCGACCAGGGTACCTGCACCCAGGAACGTCCACCACGGTATACGAATCAGGGCGACCGAGTCGAACAGGGGAAACGGAGACCAATGCCATCCTCATCGGCCTATCTAACGGAAAGCGAAGCCTAAGTAGCACCCGAGCCGAGGAATGGCGCCAGGGCCTGGCCGATGCACTGGGCTCCAAAGGAGAGGAACTGAGAGGGACACACGTATACATCCAGCTGGGAACCGGGATGAAAGTGGGTGGGAAAGCCTGGATGGAGAAGTTCCTCCCCGCCGCAGCGTCGTTCGCACTGGAAGCGGGGAGACGATTCGGAACCGTTACGAACATCGTCCAACATGTGCCAGCAGAGCCAACCAGATGGTACGATCCACATAACTGGGCAGGCCACGCTGGGATATGGAGTAACACCCGAGACGCCCTAGGAATGCAGGAGGAGGTGGACAGCGAGGAAGAGACGAAACCAGGCGGATACGCACAAGGGGAACGAAGGGGAGCCCCAGACATCGAACGCACGCTCCGCGAGATGGAAACGAGCAACGTCGATATGCTGACGTCGACCTCTGGACTAGCCTGCCCCTCACGACTGGATGGCATGTACCCAGCGATCACAGGGCTAGACTCACAGGTGGAGGGGAAGGAAGAATTCATCGGAGAGGGGGAGGACGGACGAGTCGGGGCGCCGGTCAAGTTTGCCACAAACCAAGGGGAACACCACGATTACCGCCTGAGGGGCAAGTATAACGTGACGGCCCCCATGCTCGGGAACTGCACGGCGGGAGTGACCCATGGCAACTTCGACGGCGGAATCGGTGCGCGCGAGAGAAGGCGGCAGGCAGACGTGCGAACCAACCGGAAACGGAGAGAGCTCCGTGCCGCCGAGCGCGCGAATAGGCGGGAACAGAGACGACACGAGAAGAGGGGGTCGATGGAGAGCGGGCCACTGCAAATGACAGACCGGATAAAAGAGTCCAGAGTCCGGGCAGCAGCCCTCAGCGAAAAGAAATCTGTGGAGATGATCCTGATCAGCGCCAATGATGAGGAACCCACGTACCGAGATGCCCTCAGCGGGCCGGCGGGGGCCATATGGTACGACGCGGTGCTCGCAGAGCTCATCACGCAATTCAACCAGAGCGCATTCCGCGTAGTACCAAGAGCGGCGGTCGACAAAGGGATCAACGTGATGCTAAGTGGAATTCGCCTGAACGTAAAGTGGACACACACGACGGCCCTCGGTCTGTCACCAAAGAGGTTCAAGGCACGCTTCGTCTGCGGCGGTGACAGCCAGGAATACCTCCAGACCTACGTATACGTAAGCTCGCCTTGCCCGCGACCGGCCACGGTACGATGGCTCCTGGCGAAGAGTAGTGATCCCGGATGGGAAGCCTACGGGGTCGACGTGGCGGGAGCGTTCTGCCAAGCACCAGTTGAGTTACCAGGGGAAATGTTTATGGAATTCCCGCGATGGCTAGCCCCCGATGACCGCGGCGCCGAAACGCCAGACGGGGTACCCTGGAATCAGCGGCAAGACACCTTCAACGGTAAGGGGGAGTACCAGGACTGGGAGAACTACGCCCGCCACATGGACCCTATCGCCGGAGCACGCGCCTCCTCCAGCAACGCCCAACGGAGAAAGGGAGACCGATCCGACTTCGTACTCGAACTCAAGAGAATGATCTACGGATGTAAACAGAGTGCGCGGGTGTGGCACCAACTATGGTGTGCGTTCCTCGAAGACCGTGGCTTCAAGCGAAGCGCCGGAGATGAATGCCTATGGTCCAGAATGGGAGAGAACGGAGATGCGCTCATCGTGTGCACACACGTCGATGACACTTTGTGCGTGACCCCGAGCGAAAAGGAGTACCTACGATTCCTGGAGGAGATGCGGGACGTCTTTGAATGTACAGATGAAGGGGGGGGGAAATCAATAGAGTTCTTTCTCGGGATCCGCATCGAGCGGGACGAAGAACATGGCGCCGTGACGCTGAGCCAGGAGGGGCTGCACGACAAGATCCTCCACACTGCCGACACCAGCAACCTGGGAAGTGTGGCCTCCACACCCATGCTTGAGAGCGCCCATATGCAACCGGGGACCGAGAGGGAAGAGATCAATGCCGAACGAGAAAAAGGGGGGCTTGACCTAGGGTGGCAGTACGGGGACGAACTACCCGACCGATCGAGGGAAGAGGACAACGCTATTGCGCAGGTCCCCTACCGCCGACTGGTCGGACAGCTCATTCACTGCGTGACCTGGACCAGGCCTGACCTCGCATACGCGGTGTCCAGCTTGGCCCGATTCGCGGATCCGCTACGGACACGATGGGCACACGTACGGGCCATGGCAAGACTCGTGGAGTACATCCGCAATACCAAGACGATGGGGATCACTTACCGGGGCCTCAAGGAAGGAGAAGAGGCCAATATAATCGGTTTCGTCGACGCGGACTGGGCGGGGGATGACGCTGACCGACTATCAATGACCAGTTACGTCGCGATGTGCCGGGGAGGAGCAATTTCATGGCAATCGGCGAAGCAGGAAATCGTGGCCCAAAGCTCATTCGAATCGGAGCTGATCGCCACTAGGGCCGTGGCAGCCGAAATGATCGGCCTGATCAAGGACTTCCCCACCATCGAACGAGGGAAGGCACCCACACCGTTGGTAATCGGGTGTGACAACGCTGCAGTGTGCGCGGTGTCGACGGGCGGGGGATCATACAAGAACCGTCGTCATATTGACATCAGGTACCTGCTGATCCGCGAGACGGTGATGAAAGGTGCGGTGATCCTCGAACCCGTACCCACGGACTGGAACCCCGCCGACCTAGGGACGAAGTCACTGGGGGAGGAAAAGTTCTGCCGGTTCAGGGACTATATGATGAACAACGCGGATCGCAAGTACGAGGAAGGGGCCGAATGGATGAGTACCAAGGTGCGCCCCGGGGGCGTACCGTCCAGGGCGTCACGCATCGGGAGTGCCGGGGGAGGCAGCAGTGCACCGTCTAGGGCGACCCCGCATGTCCCCCCCGGTACTGGTGCTGCGTGGTAGGAAGGAGCGACGAAATGATGAGGTGGGTTGGCGAGACGGGGCAGTAGTAGTAGTAGCAGCAGTAGTAGTAGTAGTAGTAGTAGTAGTAGTAGTAGTAGTAGTAGCAGTAGTAGTGGATCACACTGTAGCCACCGACTTTTCAAGGAGTGTTGCAAATCACAAGGCGCCGGGTGCGAGAAAGAACGAACAAGAAGGAAAGCGCGACGAGGAGAAGGGCTAAGACCACAAGGAGAAGGGCGCCCGGATCCTCGAAAACAAGAAGGCGAGATGGGTAGGCGAGACGGGTGACCATAGTGGATCACACCGTCACCACCGAGTCTTCGACCATTGAGCAAGAGGGGATGACGACGAACAGGAACAATCAAAGGTGACGATTGGACTAGGAAACGAAGAAGAAGGCTAAGAGAGCCACGTTGAGTGGAGCCGCGGGCGGCTTTCCCCCCCCGGGGGGGGGGAGAGAGCGGGGTTGGCATGGAGACCAACCATAGATGCCGGTTTAACGGTATCGCCCAAAGAAGTAGAGCGAGGACGAGGACGAGACATCAAGTTGACGCAGTAGAATAGGAAGCAGAAAACTACAGCGACTCAACCAGAAGCGGATGACAACCGAGCGCAGGGCGCTACGGTATGAAGGAGGGAACAATCACCGTCCGTCGACATTTGCATCTCATCAGAGTGATATCACTCGTGACATCAAGGGCGCGTTGGATGAGAACTGCATGGGCGAGGCAGGAGGTGATTATAGGGAAGACACACATGACCAAGGAGTAGTGTGGCTTCACCTACCATTGAGAACGAGGTAGACGACTAGAGGTTGTATCGTACACTGACATATACTAATTAGGATAAGAAGATAAGAAGTAATAGTTTGATTGGAAATAAGGTTGTTCCACGGCTATCAGCTCCCAGTGTCACGTACGTCCCCCTGCCTCTCGTTCGATGTGTGCGGGCACACTAATCGCACTCCTCTGTGTGGTTACCCGATGTGTTCGCCCTTCGGCGGGCACACTAATCGCACTCCTCTGTGTGGTTACCCGATGTGTTCGTCCTTCGTGGTTGCTTCTGTCGCTTAAATGCGAGAGAATAGGGGACCAGGCAACGTGTCCGACTGGAGCCGCGAGTTTAAGACTCGGTCAAACCCCATCTGCGCACCCGCGCGGAAACCCCCTGCTCGCTCTAACAGCAGGGTCCCTGGTGCGGCCCCCGGAGGGGTGGCCGTTGACGTCCCGCGTCCCCCGTGCTGGGGGGCCCGGTGCCTGCCCCTCCCCTGGAGCCCAATGGGTGTCCGGAGCTGGCCGGCGAATGAGGGACAGTGAGACGATGTGCTGCGCACTTAATAGCCCGGGCCCACAGGGGCACATGCGGCCGCCCACATTAACCACTGAACTCTGGCCTACAATAACCAATGGGGAACTTACCAGTCTGCGCCATCTTGGCGGGCTGAGGGAGGGAAGGCCGTGGAGCCACCCGCCCAGAACCGTGACCTGCATGCGCATACGGATGCGGGAGAAGAGGCCGCACCCGCGCCGGGTGCCCTGGCGAGTGACTGCCCGTGAAGCCATCGCCCCTCAACACTCGACTCTCCCGCCCTTAACCCTGGGTCACCCCAATTCGCTACCCCCACAGCGTCCGCTATGTTACCTGTTGACGCCCATGAGCGAGGGCCAGTTAGCGAAGCCATTCTCCGCCCAGTCGGGGCGAGAGGTGGCGTGTATTTAGGTGTGCAGCTGGACGACGCGGGTCGCCCGATGGCGGTGTAAGACTTAATGAATCTGAACCTGCCC
>Ga0307997_10000493_pt1 | contig 18057 bp, 6 predicted proteins | sample Davwhametageno36_FD_203165 | JGI IMG/M metagenome (GOLD analysis project Ga0307997, IMG submission 203165) | Marine microbial communities from Davis Island wharf, Antarctic Ocean - #36 | ecosystem: Environmental > Aquatic > Marine > Unclassified | place: Antarctic Ocean: Davis Island wharf... | reverse complement strand
GCTGCCACGATCGTCGCGTCGTTCATTCCATCTTGAGTTGCCACTCGCGTCTCTTGAGTTGGTACTTGCGCGGTTGTTGCGGTTGCGACTGTCTCGATTGCCACCGCTGCTGCTGCCACCACTGCTCATCTGCGCTTCAAGCTTTGCAAGCGCACTCATGTTTTTGTTGGTAAAGGAACTAGTATGTTATGTTTTTGATGAGTGGTCTGCTGAGCTCGTCAAGATGAACGACACGTCGAACGACAGCAGATCTGAGATCTGGGATCGCCAGGAAAAAATGCGGGAAGGGAAGGGAGACTCCAGTCTCCAGGACTCACTCTTCTCATCCCTCTTCCATTCATTCCAGTCATCCTTTTCGGAGGAGAGGTTAATTGCTGTAGCATCACTCACTCCACTAACTTCATTCACAGAGGCGGCTCACCCACAAACTCCAGTAAAAACAAAAACAAAATGAAAGTGGTGGCACTCATCTCTGGTGGAAAGGACTCGTGCTTCAACATGGTGAAGGCAGTGGAGCACGGGCATGAAATCGTAGCGCTTGCCAACCTTTGTCCAGCTAACGTCGATGAGCAGGAGCTCGACAGCTTTTGTTTTCAAACTGTCGGGCACAACGTCGTTCAAGCAATTGCTGACGCAATGGAACTTCCATTAATTCGACGTTCGTTCCATGGTGTTGCGATTGTTAAGAGTCTCCACTACTTAACACCTACCGCTGACGACGAGGTGGAGGATCTGTATCAGCTCCTACTGGAGGTCAAGCGGCAGTATCCCGAGGTGGAGGCTGTCTCTTGTGGTGCCATTCTGTCAACATACCAGCGTCTCCGTGTAGAGAACGTGTGCTTGCGTTTGAACCTAACCTCGCTGGCGTACATGTGGCAGCGTAATCAGCTGGATCTTCTCAACGAAATGGTAGACACAAATCTCAACGCTATTCTCATTAAAGTGGCTTCTTATGGAATTAATCCTCGTCAACATTTGGGAAAATCACTGTCGCAGTTGAGAACACATTTTGTGGACCTGAGTGAAAAGTTTGGATTCCAACCTTGTGGTGAGGGTGGTGAGTACGAAACATTTACATTGGACTGCTCTCTATTCAAATCTACCATTGTCATTGACGAGAGCAGAGTTGTAGAGACTGACGAGCGCTCGGAAGTTGGGCATCTCATCATTGAAAAGTATCATCTTGAAAAGAAAAGCACAACAACCACGGAACTCTCTGCTGAGGGAAAAAGTTCTGCACCTCCTCCGCCAACATCATCTGTTGTACCTGTTCTCAAGACTCCTCCCGCTCAAGCAACTTCTTCTACTTCTTCTACTTCTTCTACTTCTTCTACTTCTCCCACTTCTTCCACTCCTCCCACTCCTCCCCCTTCTTCCACTCCTCTTCCACCAACATCATGTAAGTCAATAAACGGTCTTGTTTATTGCTCTTCAACATACGGTGATGTGACTTTGACGCTGGAGCACGAAGTGAAATCAATGATGGAAAATATGCTGTCGTGCATGCAGACACAGGGAGTGGCACCACAGGATGTGCTCTATGTGAATCTCCACGTGGTGGACATGTCAATGTTTGCAAAGATCAACAAAATCTACTGCCAGTACTTTGGTTACAACCCACCCTCCAGAGCCTGCGTTGAAATTGTTGATAGTTTGCCCTCCTGCGCTAGATGCTGCGTAGACTGCGTCGGATTTGTTCGCAGTGGAGACGCGGTGGGTGATGGACGGGTGCCTGTGCCACGCGATGTCCTTCACGTACAAAGTATCTCAGAATGGGCACCAACGTGCATTGGTCCGTACAGCCAAGCCAATCGATTGTCGGCGCTGCACATGCAAGCGGGTGCCATAGGACTTGATCCCGCATCGATGACAATGATCAGTGGAGGTTTGTTAGAGGAGACGAAGCAATCACTACGCAACGTGTCGGCCGTCCTGCGTTGTTCTGGTAGTTCACCTAGACACGTCGTATCATGCTTGGTATGGGTGAGTGGAAGCAGCAGCAGCGTAGTAGATCTTAGTAATGTAAAGAAGCTGGTGAAGACGTGGTTAGACGACGCACCAATCAAAGTCGTGGAACTAAAAAAAATAAAGAAGTTGTTGGTGGTGGAGGAGGAAGAAGGTTGGGATCCAATGTCATCGTCGGACGAGATGGAAGAAGAAGAGGAGGAGGAGGAGGAGGAGGAGGAGGAGTTTGTGCAGCGACACTCTGCGGAGAAGATCATGTTTGTGTGTGTTCCAACTCTTCCAAAAAATGCTGCAGTGGAGATTCAAGTCATTGCGCTAGAAGATCGAGTGTTTGCTTCTTCTTCTTCTTCTTCTTCTTTTACAATGAATAAATGGCGCTGTTCCAGTCTGTCATCATCCAGTGATGATGATGAAGTGGAAGAAACTAAGACGAGGAGTGGTAGCAGCAGCAGCGGAGGTGGTAGCAGCGGAGGTGGTAGCAGCGAAGGTGGTAGCAGCGAGGAGACTAGTGGGCGCACAAGCAGTGGTGATAGTTGCGTGGTACCACCAGTGAGCGTTCGAGGTGTCCATGTTGGTGGAGTCGTGTGTGTCGGACACGCAAGTTTTCAACTTCTTGATGATAATAGGAACAAACCACTACGGCATGGTCTGACAAAAATAATGGTAGAGCTGGGTCAAGTTCTGCGTGATGCCAACATGAGCTGGACTCAAGTGAACCAGATTCAGTGCTACTACAGTGGTGGTGGTGTGAACAGTTTGCAGTTTGCAGCTGTCCGAGAGTGTTTTCTCAGTTGTTGGAGAGAACTTCGTGGTGAGGAGGAGGAGACACCGGCATTGTCTTTTGTTCCTGTCCTGAGCAACCATCCTACGACGGCAACATTAAAATTGACAGTCAAAGCATTTGATATTGTTGCCCTGTCAAAAGGAGGAGAGAAGTAGATTGGAAATGTTTGTGCACTTGAGCAGAGCATAAATGCTTCACGAAGGACAGTGTTGTACTGAAAGGTTCGGTACACCCTCCGTAGGGTTCAGGTGTATTTCAATGTTAGAACATATTGATCATGTGAACTAGGTACCGGCTAGGTACTTCGAATAGTCTAGATCTATCTAGCTATTATATAGTACACTCCATGGCATGGGCATACAGTACACTAAACTCTACTACTCTGGTAGGAAAAATAAAATATAAATTTCTCAATTTTTTAATTCAAAAAACATTCTCTCACTGCCTTGCCTCAACCTCCCCAATATGCTCCTCTCCAATCTCTTTCTGTTCTTGTTTCTGTCCATCTTCGTGACGTCGGAGCACTTGGTGGAGAATTTTGAAAGTCCCGAATGGGACAACAGGTGGTCCATCTCTACTGCCATTCCAGCAGATGAACGAGGAACATTTCAAAGGACAATGAATACACTGACGAGAACGAAAGATTACGGTTTGAAAACAGCAGAATCACATCGCTACTACGCAGCTTCGCGCAAATTTAATCGTGACCTTCACAACTTGGGATCCACTCTTATCCTCCAGTATTCTGTTCGCTTCGAGCAGTCCGAGGAGCCTTTGTGTGCTGGTGGTTACTTGAAACTTTTCAACGCTGGTTTTCAATCTTCTTCTTTCGACGGTGAGACTGACTACTCGATCATGTTTGGTCCTGATCTCTGCGGTGCACCCAAGATTCACTTTTTAATCAAGGGCGAACAGCATGTGGGGATGGTGGAGGATACTAGTGGTGGTGGTGGTGGTGGTGGTGGGGGTGGTGGTGGTGGTGGTGATGATGGTAGTACGAGCAGCTTTCTTCCGACGACTCTGCCAATGAAGCGAACAATCGAGTACGGCGTGAGCGAGACGGAAAGAAAAAGATCACATTTGTTTACGTTGATTCTTCATGGATCAGACAACAGCTGGGAGATTTTAATTGACGACGTATCGCACGAGCGTGGTAATCTGACCAACTCGTTTGATTTTCTGCCGCCTCTGCACGTTCTTGACATGGAAGCAAAGAAGCCTTCAGATTGGATTGACAACAAAATGATACCCATTGGAAAAAGTAAACCACTACTGTACGACGATACACCTAGATTGATTCCAAGTCCAACAGCAACCGAGCCAGATGAGTGGGACGTGTATGAGGATGGGGAGTGGATTCCACCACTTGTTCCAAATCCAGATTGGGATGGAGAGTGGGAGCAGACATTCATTCAGAACGAAGACTACGTAGGACCTTGGGTGCGTCCACTGATTGACAACATGAAATTTTCAGGGAAAGATGCAGAGAGGAGAGTACGTGATCTGCATTACGTGTGCAATCCATGCACGCATGTTGGGATTGAAGTGTACCAGATGCATCACGGGACTGTGTTTGATGATATGTTGGTAACGGACAGTGTGGAGGAGGCAGAGCGAGGTCGTGCAATGTTTTTAAGAAAGAGCAAAGAAGAAATGTGGAGTCAGTATCAAAGTGTCAAGAGTGCAATAATGGAGATTAGTGGTGATGGTGGTGACAGTGCAGAGGAGGATCGAGAGGAGGAGGATCGAGAGGAGGAGGATCGAGAGGAGGAGGAGGAGAAGGAGAAGGAGGAGGAAGAGAACGAGGTGGTGGTGGATGAGATCGAGGGAGAAGATGGTATAGGTGATACCGAGGAGGAGGAGGAGAACGAGATGATACTAGTAGACGGAGAGGATAGAGGGGAGAAGCAGATGGACAGTGCGGCTTTTATGGAGGAAGAGGCACTGCTCGAAGCAAAAACAGATTCCACTGTTCTGCCAGGATTTCGTCCTTCGGAGGATTCAGAGACAATTCGAGCACGTAATGAGGAGAGAACCACATCGAGGAAAATTGAATTGTAGAACTTGTAGTGTGCATACTGTATTCAGAAAGTATTCAGACATTATTTTTTTCTATACATGTTTAAATTAATAATGAGATGGGCGGCTGCTCCGCTCATCGAAGTCGAAAAATAAGCTCCGACAACATCGTTGCAAGAGCACCCACCAGCATCGGAGCTCCAGAGTTTGGCACAGCCTCGGCTGCTCTCGCCAGCAAGTTCGGTGCAAGAATCGCACTGACACTCTTGAAAGTTCCCGTAATCGCTGTCGTCTCCCCCTTGCCCCATCCTAACTTATCTGCCTCCCCCTGAATCATTACTTCCAATCCATCTCTTTTTCTAATTCCACCAGCAAAAAATAAGAATGATGCCATAGTACCTATATCATTATTAAATTTGCTCCACGCTAACCAAGCTAAAATATTACACGCGTTACTTTCTGTCACGTGCTTGGCAGGACCAAGTTTGCTAAATCGTTTCTTTGACCACACCGAGCCAACAACGTACAGTAGACCAAAGAAACCAGCAAACGCACCCATTTTTTGTGCAGAATACTTGTACTTTTGTCGCCACAACAGCTGAGCGTAGGGAAAAACAAATCTTGGCTCAGCAATGCACTGCGCACCAAGCGCCAGTGCCAGCGTGCGCAGGACACTGCCACTGGTCAGTAATTTAAAGAAACTCAGAGGATTGGCTGCACTCCAATCCATTTGTTTCTTCTTTTCCTCCGTCAATGTCTCCTGCATGTTAGACGATACGTAAGCGGCTGTCACGAAGCCGATAATTGATGAGAGAGCGTACGTTGCACTGGGTCCAAAATTTTGATCAACCGTAGCACCAAGGAGAGGTCCAATAATGACACCTAGGCCAGCCGCAATTCCCACTTGACTGTTGGCCACGCCCAGATCTCGTCCGGAGAGAAGATCTGCCATGCCAGCACGGAGAATGGTAATAAAAGCAGTGTTCGAAGCGGTCGAGACGATGCTGTTAAAGACTAACGTTGCCAGTGACGTGGGACGAGAAGCAACAAGGAGATCTAGCACGGCCGTCGTGAGAAGACCACCAACAATGAACTTTTTGCGACCCTCTGCGTCACTCAGCCGACCAAGCATAGGTCCTGACAAGAACTCGGCGAGTGCACCTGCGCTGGCCATTCTTCCAATAATTGTTGCTGCCGAGGCGATGCCACCGCTGCGTCCTTTGCTACTGCCAAGAGCACGATCGAGAATTGAATTTTTTGCCGTGCCCAAAAGTGTAGTAGAGACGATGCCAGCAAAGAAAACTTTTGACACGGTTTTAATGTACCGCTTTGTTTTTGTGTTGTCTTCTTCGCTTGACATGGTTGACATGGATATGACGTATTAATGATGGTTTAAATTTAACTTTTTTTGTCATTATTTATTTTGAATTTATTAAACTTCATAAACATATTACTTCTTCTTCTCTTCATCTGTGTCACGAACCATCAAAACCAGCAAAACGTGGCTAATTAAAAACTACAACACTTCCTAGATCTAGTTCCTAGTTTCACAATGGCGTGGTTGTGTCAGGGTGGTCACACCAACGAATCAACACACTTGTTCTGTCCCAGTTGTGGATGTCCCAAAAGAAGCAAACAATCAAAACTACCGAAAAAATTATCTTCCTTTTCAACAGCTGGCATCAAGCGTCCACCTCCAGATGATGCAATTCGTTCCCCGCAGGGCTGCCTCTCGGCTGCCGTCCCTCGCCCATTTAAAAAACGTGCTTTCACCAAGAAAGCCACCGCAGTAACTTCCAATCACGACTTTCCAATGAAATCAGTTTATCGAGCGAAATTAACGAAAAGACCCACATTATCGTCATCTTCATCTTCATCATCATCTTCGTCCTCGTCATCCAACTCAACTCTGTCAAAGAACAGCAGCAAGAAGAAGCTTGCACCAAGCAAGAAGCGTCCAAGAGTCAGCTCGCCTGTCAACGAATCTTTGAGTGACTCGTATGGACTCGATGAGTCAGAGGACGACAACAAGGAAGATGAACTGAACTTGGAAGAGTCCTCCGATGAAGATATCAAAGAGGTGGAGGAAACGAGAAAGACAAAAAAGATAAAGAAGACAAAAAAGACAAAGAAGAAGAAGAAGAAGGAGAAGAAGGAGAAGAAGGAGAAGAAGGAGAAGAAGGAGAAGAAGGAGAAGAAGAAGAAGAAGGAGAAGAGGAACAAGAGGGGAGAAAAAGAAGAAGAAGAAGCAGAGGTCAATGAAGATACCAGTGCTGAAAAGTGCAGACAATGCCAAGATCCATCACGAAAACAAAAGCATACATGTGAACGTCAGGGAAAGCTGGGTAGAAGAAAGAAAGAGAAAGAGAAAGAGAAAGAGAAAGAGAAAGAGAAAGAAAAGAAGCAGGAGGTAGTAGCTGCACTAGCATCGTCAGACTCAGATGAGGACATGCCCCTCTTCATGTTTAAAGCAACACCAAGTGACGATATGAGTAACTTCCAGTCGGTCAGTAGTAGTACCAAGAGTGGAAAGAGTGGAAAGACTGCCACCAAAAAAAGTGTTGCAAGTACCAAGAGTACCAAAAGAAGTGTGACTTTTTCTAAATCTTCCGCCCCCAAGCGGTCGCACAAAAAAGGCCAAGGGCTGAAAGCGCGCGCGGCCGCAGAAGCAGCTGGCTTGCCGTGGCCGCCACCGCTTGCTACTAACGCTACCAACGCTGCCAGCAAGAAAGTGAAGAGGAACGCTAACGCTACCAATGCTGCCAGCAAGAAGGAGAAGAGCGATCTTGCTCTTCCTGTAGTATCCAAGTTTCCAGATGAAATTCTTGATCCATCGAAACCTGCTGATGCTGCTAAACTTCAGCTCATTACTTGTCGAGCTTGCCGTTCGTTGGCTAAAGGTGAGGAGCCAGTGTCTAATCATGTATGCGGCAGTGCAAGAAAATCCATGGTCTCTTTAGCTGCTGCAAAGTTTATATCAAAATCCTCTTCTGGTGGTAGTACCGGTAAGAGTGTAGGTGTTGGAAAAAGAGATCACAAGGGTCAGAAGATTACCACGAGTGTTGTGAAAAAATCTAGTGTCGGTGCAGCCAGGAAAAAGGAGACGAAGCCAAAGTCTGTGAGCTCTCTCTCTTCTTCTTCGCGTGGGACTTCACGTGAAAGAGAGATGATGCGACGTGATGGTCAAGGGAGGAGGACGGATCTCATGCCAAAAAGAAAGAGAAAGGAGGAGGACGGATCGAAGGACGACATTGTTAAGAGGAAAGGAGTGTACAAGAAAGGGGAGAGGTTCTACGCACAGATCACTGTTGATGGCAAAGATCAATACCTTGGTACGTTTAACACAACCAAGGAGGCTGCTGAAGCGTACGATTATGCTGCCATCCAAGCAGGACGTCCAACATCCACACTGAACTTTGTTGATCAAGTTCCCAAGAACTACAAAAAATATAGCAAGTTCACGTTGGAGCAGTGTACCTGTGATGTATGTGGAAAGGTTTACAAAGCACCATCGGGTGTTGCGACACATAAGCATTGGGCACATTCAGGAGGTGTACACTACACAAAGTTGTCAAAGGGTGGTGCAGAAGAAAGGAAAAAACATGCAAAACATAGCAAGTTCACGTTGGAGCAGTGTACCTGTGATGTATGTGGAAAGGTTTACAAAGCACCATCGGGTGTTGCGACACATAAGCATTGGGCACATTCCCAAGAAAAGAAGACCAACGAAGACGATGACAAAGACGACGACGATCGAAGCAGTAATGGCATGCCAACGGCACCCACCACGACCACGACAAATTCTTCTTCCTCTTCCTCTTCTTCTTCTTCTTCCTCCTCGTCCTCTTTGACCTTTTCTAAATCTTCCGCCCCCAAGCGGTCGCACAAAAAAGGCCACGGGATGAAAGCGCGCGCCGCTGCGGAAGCGGCTGGGTTGCCGTGGCCGCCGCCGCCGCCGCCGCCGCGCCCGGCTGGGGTTGGCTTGTCCTCGTCCTCGTCCTCGTCCTCTTCCTCGTCCTCTTCCTCGTCCTCTTCCTCTTCCTCGCCCTCGCCCTCGTCCTCGTCCTCGTCCTCGTCCTCGTCCTCGTCCTCGTCCTCGGACATGATAGTGCATCGTTCTGACTATCGTCTATCGTTTGCTGACGATGGAACATCACCAGTATGTCCGAGTGGAGAGGTGCTCAAAGTCGGAACGATGATTCTATTTTTAACATCGAACCAGCGTGATATTGGAATTGGCCAGATTGAAAGCCTGCACGATCTGCATCGTGGAGACACTGGCGGTTATGTCCTGACAATTCAAAGAATGTGGTTCCCAGAAGAAACGATTGGTGGGCGCAAGCTCCATCACGCATCACATGAAATTTTATGCAGCTCTTCGTCAAAGTTGTCTCAACATCGTTCCCTCGGTCGTTCCATTCAGTGTGCCTCGTTTTCCTCGTCCTCCTTCTCTCCGTCATCATCATCGCCCAGCATGGTGTGCTGGACACCCCCGTCCAAACTGAAGCTTTTACCTCTTACTAATTCCATTTCTCCATCAACTTTTTTTGTCCCCATTGATCGTGTCCTTCGCAAATGTCGTATCGTTCATGCCAAGAGTATGACTGGACAAAAAATTATGAGTCGCAACAGAACTAAAATGAACGCCATGAGCTCTCTGCCACCTCATCCCATTAAAGATGTGCCGAGACAGGAAGTGCCCACCTACGTTGTATCCCACCGTTACTGCCATCACACTAACGTGGAGGTACCATTCTTTGCTGGTAAAGATAACGTCATGTACGACAAGTTGACACACATGGATTCCTCTTCTTCTTCCTCTTCCTCTTCCTCTTCCTCTTCCTCTTCCTCTTCCTCTTCCTCTTCCTCTTCCTCTTCCTCTTCTTCGTCGTCCTTCGCTCGACTGTCCGACGACGACGACGACGACATGTCGCTCCGTTTCGGTGTGTTCGTACAAGAGTCTGAAAGTGACAAGGCTATGGCCATGCGACTGCAGGCAGAACTAAACGGTCGGCGCTCGGTGAGCAGAGAACGAGCGGTTGGGAGAGTGAGTGAGAAGGAGGAGACATCGCTGGAGAGCGAGCTGACATTTCATGGAGTGACAGTAAAAAATTTTGCTGAAATGTCTTGCTGTCATTTTTGTCGTCGCTTTGGAAGTCGTCACGCAATGAAGTTCCACTGCAATCAGTGCACGATTGATTTGTGCAAGGGATGCTTTCGATCGGCCGTTAATTTGAGGAGAGGATCTCTCGTAGCAAATTCTGCTACCACCTCTCTGTCATCTTGCATTGTTTGCTCGAAAAACTGTAATTGCATTCCTTGTCGTGGAAAGAGAAATCAGCGATTAGATCATTTTCACTTTCCACTCTCCATCCCGAAGCCTAAGATTGGTAGTGGTAGTGGTGGTAGTGGTGGTAGTGGTGGTAGTGGTGCAAACGTTGGTGCAAATGTTGGTGCAAATGTTGCTGTTAATATTGCTATTAATGTTAGTGCGAATGTTGGTGCTGTTGGTGCTGTTGGTGCTGTTGGTCGTGCTGACGCTTTTATCACCACGGAAGGCGGGACGAATGAAACTCCTTTGGTGCCCATTTGCAGTTATTGCGGCGAGGAGCATGTCGAAATGAAGTGTGCCCACTGCCATATTGATCTTCATGGAGCGTGTGCTGATTTGTATGGCACCAGTGCTGGTGCGAACTTTCATTTGGAGGAGGCATGCACCGTTGTGGGCCAACGAATTAAAGTGAGTTTCCAACTACCGAACGATGATAAAGTGTGGCGCTCTGGTACCATTGATGCGTATGGGACTAAGCGAAAGAAGTGGAGAGTGCAGTGGGACGGACCGCTTGCAGGATTGTTTGCCAGTGGTGCGGGGGGGATCAGTGGTGCGGGAGGAATCAGTGGTACTACGAGCAGTGGTGACTCTGCTGCCGTTGTTGCTGCAGCAGCTGCACCAAATCATGCAGGAACAAGACTCGAGCATGTTACTTTTTCTTGGTTAGATTTAAATGACATGGAGACAGATTGGTTGAAAGATTGTGAGTTATGGTGCGTCTGCAGGAATACTTCCTTGATGAAGTGGGATTTGTACAAGGACACGTACACTTGCAGCAGATGTCATGAAAAGTATCATCAAGAGTGCTTGCCAGGGAGACATGGTGGAGGTGATGGTGGTGGTGATGGTGGTGGTGATGGTGATGGTGATGCTACCACTATGTTCGTGTGTTATTTTTGTACGACGAATCAAATCGAGATCACTGGAACGGCACAAATTCCACGCGACGCACCAGTACTGAGCAGGGGACGTTCAAACAAAAAAAGATTGGAAACGATTACTTGCGTTGAATGTCAGGAGCATGATGATTTAAGAAGAAGAAAAAATCGTTGGTCATCACATCGAAAAGGATCACTGCCAAAAAAAATGACAACTACATACTCATGGAGAAAAGCGACGAGAGAGATGGAATGGATGTGGGTATTAAATCGATGGGCATTGGAGGAGGAGGAGGTGGTGGAGGTGGTGGAGGTGATGGAGAAAATGGAGAAAATGGAGAAGATGGAGAAGAAGAAGGAGAAGAAGGAGAAGAAGGAGAAGAAGGAGAAGAAGGAGGAAGCAAAAAAAGTAACAAGTGGTAGACCAGCAGTCGAGACCGCTGTCAAGAATGCTGCCAAGAATTCTGTTCTGAATTCAAAACTATCTGAGAGTGAGGAAGAATCTATTCCATTTCTGATTTTGGAGAGCTCCGCGCCTCCTTCCTCCTCTTCAACATTACCGACCACGACGCTTGAACTCAAGCTCGAGTCGTGCTCGGGTGGTGGTGAGCATCTTTCTTCTCTCACCTCGACGTGGCAGCTTCTTCTTAACGATGTGGAAGGACTCCGCACACGATGCTTTGATTTGCCCATGACTCTCCTAAACCAACAGCATTTGTCGCGTGGTAGTGTACCCATGCCGAGCAGCGTGCGCTCCATGTATGGGGAGGAGTCTGTGCAGCGCACGCAGGGTGGTCCTCGTCCCGTTGAGACTGCGCGTATGTATCTTGGCACAAACGGTCGTGTCGTCGGGAATCTCCATCTTCCGGAGGACAATCATGACAATTATCGCGAAGCAATGCGACAGAATGGTGGAGTTGATGGGAATGGTGGGAGTAGTATCGGGAGTGGTGGAATGACGAGAAAGGAGCGTGTGGCGTACCGATCACGTCAGCAGCGCTCCGTGGAGCAAAGGGATGGAAGTGGCAGCAACCACTCGCAGCGGCACGGGGGGAGTATTTCCTCCACCTCTGCCTCCTCGTCCTCCTCCACCTCCACTTCCACCTCCCCCACCTCCTCTCCTGTGAAACTTCGTCATCCTGCCTATTTGAACACATTGAATGGTGTCCCGTCACCCAGTTATACGAATGCCAAGCTGCTTGATCAGCTTGCGACGACGCGACAAAAGAAACTTCGCTTTGATCGTTCTCTCATTCATGCATGGGGAATGTTTGCAGATCAGGACATTGCCGCTAATGATTTTGTCATCGAGTACAAGGGTGAGTTAGTGTCAGCAAAGGAATGCGAGAGAAGATCTAAAATGTACGAGGAAGAAGGAAGAGACGACTACATTTTTCGTGTAGACAAGCAATACTATATTGACGCCACCATGCGTGGATCAATGGCGCGCTTCATCAATCATTGCTGCGATCCAAACTGCTATACGCAAATTATTAAGCATAAGAAAGAATCAAAAATTATTATTTATGCAAAAAGAGACATAAAGCGTGGTGAGGAGTTGAGTTACGACTATAAATTTCCATATGAGGAAAAGAAAATTATGTGCTTTTGTGGTGCTGCCAGTTGTCGTGGTTCCATGAATTGAAATAGTGTGAGTAGCAGTAGCAAGCAGTAGCAAACATAGTAGCAAGCAGTAGCAAGCAGTAGCAAGCAGTAGCATATCAACACGATAAAAAAAAATTAAAATTCAAGCAGTAGCATATCAACTTGATGGTTTCTTTTCTTGAATTTTACACATGTACATTATTTATCGACGTGGTTTAAACCTAATCCAAGTTGCAAGAAGTTGAAGGGTCGTGCGACCGCAATGTCAATTTTTTTGTAGAAAAAAAAGCCTGTTGACAGGGTTGCGGACAGGGTTGCGATGCGAGTACGTACGAGCGATCCGTTTCGATGTCCAATTCCGAATTTTGTCTCTTCATTTTATATAAATCAGGAGGATTTTTGCCAAATGCTCAAGATTCGACCAGTGTTGAAGTGTGTGTTTTTGCCGGACCACACGAAACTATTCCTATTAGCTATTAGTTTTTGCCTCAGTCCCTACATCGATAATTAGTGCAAGTTGCCAGCTGCCTTTCAACATGGGAAACAAGTCAAGCAAAAACAAGAGCAATGCGAAAGGAAAAGAAAAGGGACAAGCGTCTGCCATCGCTGAAAAGCAAGACACGCCCAACAACGACGGCGTTACGGAACAGAACGACGGCGTTACGGGAAAAGGCGTCTTACGCCAAGACTCGGTTAATTACAACAAAAAGTCAATAGCAAAGCGTCGTAAAACTCCGGGTGAAGTGGTCCAAGGCACTTCAACAGAAGACCTTCGCAGCAGAATCCAAGCCGGCTGTGCGTTACTTTTGTCTTATTATCTTCTTGTCATATTTTTTATTTTTAATCGTTCTTTTTTTGGTATCTTTGTGGCAATTCTTTTTCCTACTCGTGATTGTGTTCTTTCCCTGTTCCTGTCCCCTGCCCTTGTCCCCACTATTCCATGCCCATCACGACGCACTAATCAAATCAATAGTACAAACCATTCCTGTATTATTTTTCATTGCCTACGAATTTGTGCTAACAGGTTGTTTTTGTTTTCTCATTCTTCTCCCCCCTTTTCCCCCTGTTTTTCCCTGTTTTCAGCAAGCAACGCCGCTGCCGACACTGTCAACACCGCAGTCCCAGAAGTCAGCAAAGTCCCAAGTCAATTCCTTGACTCATCCTCTGAGTCCTCGTCCTCGGACGAAGAGGATATCATTGAGGACTGGACTACGACAGTGGACGAGTTTGATGTCGTTGCAGACTCCGACGATGCGTCCACTGAGCAAAAGGTAGCATCCGCACCAGCCGGAAATTTTATTCCTGAGACAGAGCATTATAAATTTTTCCATCAGTTTACTTTGGATCAACAGCGTACTCTCCTCGCCATCATGGAGACGCACACGTACGAGGACAACGAGATGATCGTCAAACAGGGAGAGGAGGGAGACTCGTTCTATTTGATCAAGGAGGGTGAGGCAGTTGTCCTGAAGACGAACAGTGACGGTGTGGAGAAGGAGCTGACACATTTGTATCGTGGACAAAGTTTTGGTGAGATCGCTTTGATTTACGGAGGAAAGAGAGGGGCGGACGTCAAGTCCGTTGGTCGCTGCGTCTGCTTGAGCCTGTCCAAGTCAGTCTTTGAGCAGCAGCACGAGGTCCGCATGTTTTTGGTATCAAGCAAAGTACCCATGCTGTCAGGTCTGGCGCCCGAAGATCGTCTGAACATTGTCAGCAAGCTCCAGCCACGTGCGTTTGCGTCCGGTGACTTTGTCATCAAGGAGGGAGATCGCGTTGTGGACGACGCTTTCTACATGATTACGGAGGGACAAGCGGCGGTGGTAGAAATTAATCAAGAGAACGGTGAAGAAAGAATACTGACGCGTTTGTTCGAGGGTCATTGCTTCGGAGAGATGGCGCTGGTATCGGACAAGACGCGGAGCGCGTCGATCGTTGCCAAGACGGCACTCAAGTGCATGTGTTTGACGAAGCAAGATTTTCAAGGATCACTGGCGGGCGGGGCGTTGAAAGCGATTATCGAGAAACAATCGAAAGAGAGAACCGAGATCAGGTTGAAAAGAAAACAGTCTGGGACATCCTTAATGACGAAGGGAAGGAAAAAAATGTTGCGACAGCAGAGTCTCGTCGACCAGGAGTCGGACTTTCAGACGGTGACCACCCTGGTCAAGAAGGGCTCCCACAAAAAGGGCGATCTGTTTATTAATCAGTATCGCGTCGATAAAAAGTTGGGCATGGGTTCGTACAGCACCGTCTACTTGGGTTACGACACGACGAGAGACGACACAAAAGTAGCAATTAAAGTGATGGACAAACACTCGCTGGGAAAAAAGTCACCAGGACAAAAGACGTCGGCTCTGGATGACGTCATGCACGAGATACAGGCACAGAAACAGCTCAAGCACAGGGGTATCGTCCAACTCATTGAGTGCATTAATGATCCACATCACAAGGACATGTATCTCATTCAAGAGTGCGTGGAGGGTGGTGAAATTCTTGTCAACGAGCCCTTGGTCCCAGAGAGAGCGCGCAAATATTTTTGCGATTTGCTTCGTGGCGTCGAGTACATGCACTCAAAGCATGTCATTCATCGAGACATCAAACCCGAGAACATTCTTTTGACGAAAGACGATCGAACAAAGATCGCGGACTTTGGTACGGCTGCCATTGTTTCCAACGGTGGTGGACTCTCGGTTCCCAAGGGAACGCCGGCGTTCATGGCACCGGAGCTCTTGTCGTACGACACCGTCAAGTACTCGGGGAGACCGTGTGATATCTGGTCGTTGGGTGCAACGCTGTATATGTTGGTTGTGGGCGCACCACCATGGATGGCCAACACGGAAATGGAGTTGGCGTATAAGGTGCAATACAATGAGGTCGTATTTCCCGAGGCCTGTGCACTTGGTGCAAACAAGTTGAATCCTCATTTAATGCATTTAATTAAAAGAATGTTAGACAAGGACGCGAGCAAACGTCCGTTGCTGGGCGAAGTCATGACGCACGAGTGGGTGACGGCAGAGGGGAGTGAGCCTCTCCCACCACTCTTTAACTACGGGCAGCCGAAGAGCACCGCAACAATGCGTGTCACGTCGCTGGCTGACGAGATTGTGGTCGAGGGTGATGAGGAGTCGTCGGACGATGATGCTGCTGTCGATGAGATCGGCGATATGCTTTCTCTTAATTTGGGAGATGAGGAGATTGGAAGCTACAGCGACAGCGACAGCGATGGGAGCAGCGACGAGTCTGTGACAGATGGTTTTGATGGTCCGAGCTCACCTAAAATCAGACCTGCACCCGGAGGGAGTGGAGGAGGTAGAGACAGAGGAAGTGGAGGGGAAGAAAGCAAAAATGATCCGTTAGATTTGCTTCCTCTTTCCTCCGACGTCGTGTTTCCAAGGAGCTGCTATGTTGGTGATCCATCGTTGCGAGCGGACAAAGTAGCTGGAATGGCGTGCGGTTGCTTCGAGAACATTGGAACAAGAAGTAATATGGAGGACAAACCAGTGGCGCTGATGCATCTCCCAACCAAGACGGATCACGCAGTACTCTCTTTGTTTGGTACATACGACGGCCACGGAGGAGATGGAACATCCAAGCGTCTCCAAAAGGAGCTCCATCTTCTTTTGTCAGAGGAGGAAGATTTGTTGGGTGATGTCGAGGCTGCCGTTCGTCGAGCGTGGCATCGAATGGACTGGCGTCTCTTGACTTCGTCGGCGCGCACACTCCAGGAGAAGAGGAGCGCGCCCATTAAATCGCTGATGCGGACGGCGCGCAAAGTACCTAACCAAGACAATCATCTCTCTGGCGCGACGGCGGCCACCGTTGTCTTTGTTCGACGGGCAGACGGCAGCAAGCAGGACGGCAGCAAGCAGGAGCTCGTTGTGTGCTGGGCGGGTGACTCGCGAGTTGTTCTGAGCTCGGGTGGCGGTGTGGCGGTGGATCTGTCAGAGGATCACAAGGCTTCTCGCCCCGATGAGAAAAAAAGAATTCAAGCGGCTGGTGGTAGCGTTGGACCCAAGGGAAGAATTGGTCGTGATCTTGCAGTATCGAGAGCCTTCGGTGACATTATGCATAAGGGTGCGATGAATGGCGACGAGTTTCTCGAGCTGATCACGAAGACGACGGAGGAAAACGCGGCGCTACTGCAGGAGGGACCGCTGATCGCAACGCCCGACATTGTGCGGAGAAGTGTGCACGAGGATGATGAGTTTGTTATCATTGCAACAGACGGAGTTTGGGACGTGTTGACAAGCCAAGAGGCGGTGCTGTACGTTCGAAGGTACTTGGCAACGAAAGAAGGAGATGTGGACGGTGCGGCGAAGGGGTTGGTAAGGAAGGCACTGGTGTCGGGAACTGTGGACAATGTCAGCGCTGTTGTTGTCGTGCTGAATCAAAGAACAAATGGAGGCGAGGAGAAGAGTGACAGCGGGACGCCTCCAGCAGCGCCTCAAGCTCCAGCGGCGGGTCTCGCTCCACCAATTAATAGTAAGTAGACACGACAGCGACTGTGCTGTGCAATACTATGCATTCATACAATATGTCTGCAACAACCCTTCAAGAAACTAGACACGTGTACACATGACATACATGTTGTACATCAGATACGGACAGGTTGAAGATATGATATCGGTTCTACACGACTATCTGGGTCTGGAAGGGGACGGAGGTATTACCTGGCATTACACGACAAGTATAAAAATCATTATATTATCTTGTATTATGTATTATTATCTTATCATTTATTATTTATTTTATTTTTTTGATTTTTTAGCGGATGGTATAATATTTTATTATTAGAAATAAAAGACCTTCAAGCTTCAAGATGGCAACGGCGACAACCACAAACAACAACATCACAGCTCTACAAATCCCAAGCAAAAATGTTGCCATCGATGCCAGACGTGGAGAATTTCGTCATGTTTTCTCCAGGTGCTGAAAGCGAGCTAATTCCTGTAATGCATCCAGTGTGCTTGGTCAAACATTCAGATTTAATCTTTTTCTTTCCGTCTGATGATTTGCTTCCACCACGATTTCCAAACATGCTTCTTGCTGCTGAAAAACCAGAGCCAGTTTCTTTCTTTTCCGTAGAAGAGGTCAGGGTATCAAGCTTTCTTCCAACACCCCAAATATAGCTGCTATCCATGACAAACTCTGTGGGATTCATCTCATGGCCAATACCAATTAAAATCTCTTCAGACGCGAACACCGCGTTTGATAATGGAAGACTACGAAGATGCATTGTTTGCACAGTTGGTTGCTCTTCTGGATCCTCCGCAAAATGAACAAAACTAAGTGATGAATCGTGGCCGGCAAAGGCTAACTTTTGACCAGTTGGTGACCAAGCCACCGATGCGACCCAGCCGTGGCTCTGATCAAATTCAGCAAGAAGCTCACCAAAAGTGTCACTCAGATCACCAAACAATGTGCCTTCGTCTGCCGTGTCCAAACCACCTGTGTGTGGATGCGTGGGTGGGTGG
>Ga0307997_10000491_pt1 | contig 18126 bp, 10 predicted proteins | sample Davwhametageno36_FD_203165 | JGI IMG/M metagenome (GOLD analysis project Ga0307997, IMG submission 203165) | Marine microbial communities from Davis Island wharf, Antarctic Ocean - #36 | ecosystem: Environmental > Aquatic > Marine > Unclassified | place: Antarctic Ocean: Davis Island wharf... | reverse complement strand
TAAAGACTCCGATCGTGCCCACTGCAAGCGAAGTATTTATGGCTTGGAGCGTTCTAGAATAAATGTCCTTACCGGTTGAGTCTGTACCAAAAATATGGATTTTGCCCGTATCAACGCCAAATAAATGCGTCTTGAAATTCATACCTAAAAATTTATATTGATCGCCTTCCGGCAAAAAAACCAAATAACGGCGAGCGTCTTTATCTACCTCAGTCACCCATCGGAAGTTTGTTTTGATCGACCGGGTTCTATTATAAGTGTAGACGAATGGTGTTAATGAACAGCCGTTAATATCACAGAAAGTTGGAACATTGGGGGCACCATTTACATAGTCCTTATTACGGCCCGCAATGGTCGGATCATACGGCGTCAGAAAGGGTGCAAAAAACCCAGCCAGAACTAATACAATTAGAATGCCAGCACCTACCATGGCAGCCTTTTGTTTTTTAAATCGAGTCCAAATTAATTGCCCTTGAGAAGCAGTGAAGTACGCTTCTTTGAGCTTTTGGTTAACTTTCACGTCAACGTTTGCAGTAGTGTCTGTCATCTCAAATTACCCCAGAATGCTACGGCGAACGCGCGGATCAGTGAGAGCAAGAATAATATCAGTAATAAAATTGATAGCCACAATACTCGCTGTCAGCATAAAAATTATAGCCCCTGCCAATTGTTGATCATTCGACCGAGCCAAAGCCTCAATCAACAAAGAACCCGCTTCAGTCAGCGTTAAGATCAAAGCAACGATCGGCAGTTCGTTAAATATTCGGTTCAAATCAAATCCAAGCGAGTTAATAATCGGCCCAAGGGAATGTCTTGCTGGATAACGCCACAACAATCTCCGACCAGAAACGCCTCTCGCAGAAGCCGCTGTTACGTAGAGCTTACCCACTTCGTCAGACATTAATGCGCGAACAGTTTGAATTGCAAATGCAGTTGCCGACCAAGATAAAATAAATACCGGCAACCAAGCTCTTGATAGGAAATCCATTACACGGTCATAAGACCAGGCAGCATCGCGAAATTCTTTCGAGAACAATCCTGTTAAAGTGTCACCAAAGTAAACTGTTGAAAACAGCATGATAATGAGTGCCAGTAAAAAATTTGGTAATGCTAGCCCAAGATAACTAACCAGCCTGAGGCTGTTATTTAACCATGGACTTTTTGAAGTAGCTGAAATAATGCCAACTGGAATGGCAATTAAGTAAGCAACAAGTAAAGAAGTAAGACAAATCGCAAGGCTAAGCCAGAATTTCTGGCCGAGTAATTCACTAATATTAAGGCGTAGAATGCAACTATCGCCAAATTCACCTTGAAAAGCATTAATAATCCAACTACCCCAACGCACCATATAGGGCCTATCTAGACCTAAACGAACGCGCTCGGCTTGGACGTCGGCAATGGTTATTGCACCACCTTGAGAACTCTTGAAAGCAAGGTAGCGTTCTGCACAGTCACCTGGCACGAGTTCCATCAAACTAAAAACAATCAGGGAGACTAAAATTAGCGTGAAGATCGCTAAAAATGCCCGTGTTATAGCGAAACGAAAGAATTGCATTGGGTTAAAGTCCTTATTTATTGCTTTTCTTGGATTGGCTTAACAACAATAGCCGGTAATATCTTATCTAAAAAATTATCCACGGCTCTCGATTACGAGTAGCCGTGGACAAATCTTCATCTAAAAAGAACTTTTACTTCCCAAAATACCACTGAGGACCGCGGTAAGGATAAGACCTGTAGTAGGCATAGGATGCCGTCTTATATTCAGGAAAATTCTTCAAAGTATTACTGTGGTAAACCGGCGAAACCGATTTAACAGTACCAATGAAAAGCAAGTTTTCAGTCATAGTTTTAACTAACTTTTTACCCAATCGATTAGACTCAGCCGAACCCGCTGTGGCGGCTTGGAAAGCACTAATATCTTCAATCATTGCATAGGCATAAGCCGGTGGTTTAACACCTGATGCGCCGTCTGAATCAAGATATTCGCCCCAAAGCATAGCTGATCTTTGATTAAAGTAGTTATCATATGGTGGGATGAATAACTCAGAAACACCCAAGATAACAGCCAATGGCTGACCTTTTGCATACATCGTGACGTCGAGTTGGTTAGCACTCATAGACGAACGAAATTCATCTGTAGTGACTTCTTTGACCGTATTGTTGATGCCTACAGCACCCCAATGTTGGCCAACTAGTTCGACTTGCTTGATCGAAATTGCCTGTGTCGCTACCTGAAGGTTTAAAACCAATGGCTGACCGTTAGGCATTTCACGCATTCCATCACCGTCAACGTCTTTCATGCCAATTTCATCCAGCAATTGATTAGCTAACTTAGGATCAAACTGAGCAAAGTGTTGTGTCCACTTCTCATCAACAAAAGAAGGCGTTGGTGAAAAACCGATGTATTGCTGTGGTGTACCCGTTCCGAAGAAAATAACTTCATTTATTTCATCTCGGTTCATCGCTACAGACATCGCCTGACGGAACTTCAAATTACCAAAAACCTTTCGTTTTTCCAAATCTTCAGACGTTACGTTAAACGCAAAGGTAGGCATCGCAACTTCAGGTTTCAATTCCATAGTGAAATTGCTTTTTTCCTGATTTTCAAGCAATAAAGGTGCATGATCAAGATTCAATGCCTGTTGCTTGAAGGAGACTTCGCCATTCATCATTTTCAACAAACGTACTTCACTTTCACTAACGAACAGCTCGTCTTGCTCACTGATGTAAGGTAACTGGTTACCTGCAGTGTCAACCATGTAGAAATATGGGTTAGCTACAAAGTGACGACCTTCAGTACTTTCTGAAATAACAATATGACTTTCCAATGTAGGTGCTGCATGTGCTGGCAAGACATCTAATTTATCAGAATTAGTTAGCATGGGAGTTGCTGTATCCATCCAGTCAGAGCTACCGTAATAGGCGGCTATCGCTGCGTAACCATTTTCAAAACCTAGCTTTTTTGCATTAGCATCAGCGTCTGGATTGACTGCAGGATGCCACTGACCAAGAAAATGCTTAGGCTGGAAGCCTTGTGCATAATGATTGGCGAAATGTGACAACAGACCGGGTTTTGGAGAAGGTAGGTTGAAACGTACAGTTTGCGCATCGATAACATCGACCGTCATTGGCTTACCACCAACAAGGACATAATCTTTAGGCTTTTCACGGACATTGGTGTCAATGGCTAAATTTTCATACCAGAACTCAATATCTGCAGCACCAAATGGTGCGCCGTCAGACCATTTCTGTCCTTTCCTGAGGAAGAATGTTAACTGAGTAAAGTCATCATTCCATTCCCAGCCCTGAGCTACGTTTGGAACAATGGTTTCAAGGTCGTCTGAATAACGAACCAAATTAACGTGACGAACGGCCATGAAATCTGATGTGCCTGATTCAGTCGCGTTTGAAAGCGCATCGAATGTACCACCATAACTTCCAATCGCATCATAGGGTGCAACTACCAGTGGTTCTGACGGAAGCCGATCTGAAAGTGACGGTAGTTTTGGATTACCATGAATGCGACCATTTAAATTATCTGAATCTGGGTTACCATTAAATGACAATTTACAGTTTGCCAGTTTTTCAAACTCGCCAAGTTCAAATTGTTGTGGATACTCGCCTTTGATGCCCATGTCTTTTGCTACGGTGACTGCTGGGCAGTCAGCAGCATTTACTGCGGCAAATGGCACACCTGTCAGTAAAAGTGCAGCTGCACCCGCACTGGCAAGGGATGTGAGTTTAGTGATTTTCATTTTCTCTCCTGTTTCGTTGATGTTTTACGACGTTTACTTTTAAAGCTATTATTATTTTTTTACATTGAGCCAGTTTTTACTAATATTAGCCAGCTTTTATGTCGTTAAGATGACGAGCCATAATTTATTGTAGTTTTTTTGACAAAAATATGTGTAACTCTAAATGGTTACTTAATGGTGTAAAATTTTAATAAATATACCTTTTTTAATAGCTATGTCCATGCTATTAATGAAAATTGGGTATAGTTTTAAATAATATGATCTGTGAGCAAAACCTATGCGTTATTAGGAAAAAGGGGACAAAGCCATTTCATTAAAAGTAATAATTGAAAAAAGGCATCTACTTCAGTATGTAGACACCTTGGCCTTGTTCCTTAAATGGAAATTTTTAAACGTAATCTTTATACTTGTCTAGAAAACGAATGGGCTTTGCAAGTGCGTCTTTACGAAAAGGATCGCCTAGTTCACGACTACACATAATTTCAAGCACACACATTTTACCTTCGTTCATTTGCATATCGAGCGCTTTTTTGAAGGCAGGACCAACATCTTCTAGCTTGTCGATAGTAATACCTTCTGCACCCATCGATTTAGCTATTTCGGCCCAACTCTCTGACTCAAGTTCGTCTGCAATAAAGCGACGATTATAAAAATCCACCTGATTCTTCTTTTCAGCACCCCATTGACGATTATGGAATACAACCGATGTAACCGGAATATTGTGACGCACGCAAGTTAAGGTTTCCATCATACTCATACCCCAAGCACCATCACCCGCATAAGAAACCGCAGGACGTTCCGGTGATGCAACTTTCGCACCCATCATAGTCGGTAAAGCATAACCGCAGTTACCAAAACTCATTGGCGCAAAGAAACTGCGAGGACTCTCAAATCGCAAGTAGCTGTTAGCAACTGAATTAATGTTACCAATGTCAGTCGATACCATAACGTCTTTTGGCATAGCCTTTTCAAGTTCACGCAATACTTGACGAGGATGTAACCAGCTACCTTCTTCGTTCTTATGCTCTTCAATTACGTCAAGGCTGTAAGCATCTTTTTCATGAATCCAATCATCAAGCTCAGCTTCCCATGACGCCTTTTCAGCAGCAATGTTAGCGAGTCTTTCTACACGAGTGACGTCACTTGCTAGAGTTTTATCTTGAATACGTGACAGTAGGGCAACTGCTGTAGCTTTTGCATCACCACAAATACCGACTGAAATCTTTTTCACCAAACCCAACATTTTATTATCAGCATCAACCTGAATGATCTTGGCATCTTTAGGCCAGTAGTCCATTCCGTGCTGTGGCAAAGTGCCAAAGGGTCCAAGGCGAGTACCAAGCGCTAATACAACATCCGCTTTGGCCATCAATTTCATTGCCGCTTTAGAACCCTGGTACCCTAATGGGCCAACCCACAAATCATGGCTTGCAGGAAAAGAATCGTTGTGTAGGTAGGTATTTGCAACCGCAGCACCGATGCGTTCAGCTAAGGCTTTACATTCTTCAACCGCATCCGCCATAACAACACCACCACCAGAAATAATCACTGGATTCTTGGCTTGGGCGAGTAACTCAACTGCCTCAGCTAGACTAGCTTCACCCCCTGCACCACGGTCAAGACGTTGTGGCTTCGGAATTTCTACATCTATTTCGCCATAGAAATAATCACGAGGAATATTTAACTGAGTAGGCCCCATTTCAGACATGGCGCGATCAAAACAACGCCCCGTAAACTCAGCCATGCGGTTAGGATTATTGACGTGTCCTTGATACTTAGTGAACTCTTGAAACATTGGTAATTGGTTGGCTTCCTGAAATCCGCCAAGACCCATGCCCATCGTGCCAGTCTCAGGGGTAATAACAACAACGGGGGAATGTGCCCAAAAAGCGGCTGCAACAGCAGTTACGCAGTTACTAATACCAGGACCATTCTGGCCAATAACAACGCCATGACGACCCGATGCACGTGAATAACCATCAGCCATGTGAGCCGCACCTTGCTCGTGAACAACAGGAATTAATCGAATGCCGGCTGGCGCAAAGATATCCATTGCATCCATAAATGCAGAACCCATGATGCCAAACATGTCTGTAACATTGTTTGATACCATCGTTTCTACGAAGGCTTCACTTGGAGTCATTTTCATAAGCGTTTCCTCAATTTAAATTTGAATTATAAAAGTAGTTTAGGTTAAAGCCTAACTGATATAGCCAGCCGGACTATGATTTGGTTCTACAAAGCAACCACGCAAGGAAACCTCGCTGCTGAATCATTTTAAGATTTAATGCGATAGATAAATGAAAAATTGAGACTTTTAATCTCACAATGCAGTTTAAGCTATCTATATTAACGTCACGATAATCTCGTGGTAGTTTTACGGTAGTACCAGAAAAGACCTTTTCATAATACCAATTAAATCATTAGCCAATCTATGAAAATGCAATAGCAAGATTGCATCGCCTATCGAGTCAAAATTTCAAAGCATTTCTTTAATTAGCGCTGCTAACTGCTTAATACCTGGCTCTATACGATTAGCCGCAATTGATGAGTAGCCCAAACGGAAAAAGTTTTGCGGCGGGTTATCCTCCATGAACCAAATATCACCTGACTCAATTAATATACTAATACCACGCGCACGTTTTTTAAGCTCTCTCGTGTCTACCTTTGGAGGCAGCTCTACCCAATAAGATGTTCCACCAAAAGAAGGCTTGCGGGTTGATTCAGGCAGGTATTTGTTGAGTGCATCACCCATGACTTGCCAGCGCTCTCGGTAAGTTTCACTCAGACGATGAATTAATGAGTCATGATGACCCATCGATAAAAATAACGCCACTAGACGCTGATTATTCGTCGCTGGGTGGCGAATCATCAGCCGACGAAGCGCCCTCGCTTCTGCAATGAGCTCTTTTGATGCAATCATATAACCAATGCGCAACCCTGGAGCCAATGTTTTCGACAAACTGCCGATATAAATCACACGATTGTGTTTATCGAGGCTTTTGAGTGCTGGCGTAGGTTCACCCACAAAGTTGATCTCACTCTCATAATCGTCTTCGATGATCAAAAAATCATGTTTTTCAGCGTCATCAAGGAGCTGCTTGCGCCGAGCTAGCGGCATAGTGCTCGTAGTCGGTGACTGATGACTGGGCGTAACGAACACAAATTCACAACTATTCATATCAGGACCAGGCACCACACCCTCGTTATCGATAGCCAGAGGTATGACCTGCTCTGACTTGAGAGAAAAAATATTGTGCGCATCGGTATAACCCGGGTTCTCCATGCCGATACGGCTGCCTTTACTAATTAATAGATCGGCCAGAATATAAACAGCCTGCTGCGCGCCCATCGTAATTAGTATTTCGTCACGTGAAGCCCAAACCCCTCGACGAGGCAATATACGCGCCTGAATTTGTTCGATGAGTAACGGGTCGTCAGTATCAATATGATCAGGCGTAACGTCTTCAATGTCACTAACACTTAAAGCCTGTCGACAACACTCTCGCCAATCCGATACCGGAAATAACTTAGGATCAAGCTGGCCGGATAGAAACGGATAACTATAGTTTTGCCAATCAGCCGGTTTAACAATATTCTGTTGTTGAGAAGGTCGATACTTAATATGTTTATTCCAATCAGGCTGAACATCATTCAGTTTTTCTGCCACCTGATGATGATTCACTCGGCCACCTAAAAAAGTCTGGTCAATATAATAGCCGCTCCGTTCACGCGATATTAAATACCCCTCATCGATGAGTTGCTGGTAAGATAAGACTACGGTGTTACGGGCAATACCCAAGTGTCGTGCCAATTCACGTGACGAGGGCAATGGAATCTCTAGCGGTAACTTTTTATCCAGAATAGCAGTGACGATCATTTCGCGTAATTGACGCTGATAACTCATCTTGCGGTTATTCGATAGCTTAAATAAGCTACGCCACATGATTTTTTCTTGCTGGTTGTGCTGGTTTTTGACTCTCAATTCAGTAGTTATCCGGTTTTAAATAGACAAGTTGGTATCATCAATAAATAGGCTCTGGCTCTATTGTAACTGCGCAAAATCATTTTAGCTTGCAATAAGACGCTAACCCTCCATATTTAATAGTAATGAAGCGTTAAATTTTGTAACTAAGTAACAAACAATCTAGATTAGATAGCGCTAATGAAGGCTGCCTAACAAACTATTACGACGGGGAATCCCATGAAACCAAATGAAATTAGTGAAATAGTACACAGCGACAAAAGCCATGTTTGGCATCATCTTAGCCAGCATAAGCCAATGCAAGAAACTGGCCCAATGATGATAGTTGAAGGTAAAGGAATGCGCGTTAAGGATATCCACGGTCGCGAATATCTGGATGCCGTCTCTGGTGGCGTATGGACAGTAAACGTTGGATATGGCCGTGAAAGTATTGCCAATGCTGTACGTGATCAATTGACCAAGATGTGTTATTTCGCAAATTCAGCAGGTAGTATTCCTGGCGCGCAGTTTGCTGAAAAACTAATTGACAAAATGCCTGGACTGAATCGTGTTTACTATTCAAATTCAGGATCAGAAGCCAATGAAAAGGGCTTCAAATTGGTGCGTCAATTATCTCATATGAAAAATGATGGTAAGAAGCATAAAATTATCTACCGTGACCGTGATTATCACGGCACAACCATCACCGCTTTGTCTGCAACGGGTCAAGCTCAACGTAAAGATCAATATGGTCCTTACACGCCTGGATTCGTCGAGATGCCACATTGCCTAGCTTATCGCTCAACGAATGGTGGTGATTCAGACTTTGGTGTTCAGGCTGCACGCGAGTTAGAAAAGATAATTTTGCGTGAGGGGCCCGACACTGTTGGCTCTGTTTGCCTAGAGCCGATTACTGCTGGTGGCGGTGTTATTGTTCCACCAGAAGGCTACTTTGAAACAATTCAAGAAATCTGCACCAAGTACGGTGTTCTAATCCACATAGATGAAGTGGTTTGTGGCATGGGCCGTACCGGTAAGTGGTTCGGTTATCAACACTTTGGTGTGAAGCCAGATATTGTCACCATGGCCAAAGGTGTTGCAAGTGGTTACGCAGCTATTTCTGTTACGGCAACAACTGAAGACTTGTTCAAGGAATTCCTGGCTGATCCATCTGACAAAATGGGCTACTTTCGTGACATCAGCACCTTTGGTGGCTGTACTGCGGGGCCAGCGGCCGCACTAGAAAACATGCGCATCATCGAAGAAGAAAATCTACTCGACAATGTTACAAAAATGGGCCATTACACACTGGACCGTCTGCATGAGTTGCAGCAAAAGCACCCGATCATTGGTGACGTCCGGGGTAAAGGTTTATTTCTAGGTGCTGACTTAGTTAAAGACCCTAAGACGCGTGAGCCAGTTGATGAATCGGTCGCAGCTGCAATTGCAGCAGATTGTTTAAAGCAAGGCGTGATGATTGGTCGAACTAATCGAAGCCTTAACGATTACAACAATACGTTGTGTTTGAGTCCCGCTTTAATTTGCACTAAAGACGATATTGATGAAATCATTACCGCTATCGATAACGCGATTACTAATTTGCCAGGCTAAAAAGAAATATTTAAAAAAACGCGAAAAAGGCTGGGTTCTCCAGCCTTTTTTTGCAGTAGAATAACCTTTCATTTTTTGCAGGCCTAAGCCGTGAATGCAATCGAACTAAAAGACCTGAAAATCAGTGACAACATCGAGCTTGATTTTATTATCGAAGAGCTTCGTGAGAAAGATTTTCTCAGCCTTTCATCAAGCAAGGCTATAAATCTACTTAGCACAATTGCCAAAACAGCCATTGGTGAAGATCCTTCATTTGTCGATAGCTGGAACACCCTCGAAGAAGATCAATATATGGCTGACGGTGGCCGGTATCGTAAACGCCGTCATTCCGTATTTCAGACCACAAAGCAGTCACCAAAACCGCAGCTAATGCCTCATCAACCGCATTACCAAACCGAAGACTATAATCAGTTAAATGGCGGGGTTGAGCGGTACTTTGCTCCAATTACGCCCGATCTAATCGAAAGCCCGTCACTGATGGCTTTACTTGATTTTGGGCAGCAGATATTTAGTCCAATGGCTGGAAGTAACCAATGGTACATTGAATTACATCAATTTCGAATCGAAGCTAGAGATGGTCAAAAAGGTAATCCAACGCCTGAGGGCGTTCACCGAGATGGTGTCGACTTTGTCATTGTAGTCATGATCAATCGAGTCAATATTGACAGTGGTGCCACCACTATTTACAACCTAGACAACGAACTGGTGGGTGAATTCACTTTGCTTGATACTTTCGACATGGCGATTGTCAACGATCACAAGGTCTATCACGGCGTCACACCCATCACTCAGAAAGTAGCCGCGCAAGAAGCCTACCGAGATGTTCTGGTCATTACCTACAAGAAGACAAGCTAATATCTGTAAAAAAAGCGACCTTAAAAGCCGCTTTTTACTAATGAATTTAGTTTTAACTACTTTATAATGTTTTATATGATAATAATGATTCGTTAGCCAATTTCGCTAAACAGTTTAAGCCCCAGTATTATTTATATTTTTAGATTACCGTTAGAGAGGCCAGAAGTGGAAAGAGAGTCAATGAGTTTTGATGTGGTCATTATCGGCGCCGGTCCTTCAGGGCTCACGGCTGGTATTCGATTAGCACAACTCGCGAAGGAACAGGAACGCGAGCTCACCATTTGCATCCTTGAGAAGGGCTCTGAGGTTGGTGCGCACATTTTATCTGGTGCCGTGCTTGAGCCGCGTACATTAAATGAACTTATTCCCGATTGGAAAGAAAAGGGCGCACCACTGAACACACCCGTTACGTCAGATGAATTTCGTTATCTCACTGCCTCTAGTTCAATTAAAATGCCAACGCCTCCGCAAATGCATAATGACGGTAATTACATTATTAGCCTCGGTAACTTTTGCCGATGGCTTGCAGAACAAGCAGAAGAGCTGGGTGTTGAAATATTCCCAGGCTTTGCCGCAGCAGAAATCCTTTATGATGACGACGGTGCAGTGCGCGGTGTGGCAACAGGTGACATGGGTATTGGCAAGAATGGAGAGCCAACCGATAACTTTGAACCCGGCATGGAGTTAATTGGGCGCCAAACAATCTTTGCCGAAGGCTGCCGGGGATCACTCTCCGGTGAGTTGATGAGAACTTTTGGTTTGCGTGATGGCGTAGAGCCACAGACTTATGGTATAGGCATCAAAGAATTATGGGAGATACAGCCCGAAAAACATAGCGAAGGCAGTACTTTGCACACCATCGGCTGGCCTCTCAAGTCAGATACTTATGGTGGATCATTTCTTTATCATATTGGCGACAACCAAATATCGGTCGGTTTTGTTATTGGTCTCGATTATAAAAACCCTTACCTCAGTCCTTTCGAAGAATTTCAGCGCTTTAAAACGCATCCCGCCATTCGAAGCCTATTTGAAGGTGCCAAACGTATTTCTTATGGTGCAAGAGCAATCTCTGAAGGGGGCTTCCAGTCGATACCAAAACTAACCTTCCCCGGGGGTATGCTCGTTGGTGACACCGCAGGCTTCCTCAACGTGCCGAAAATCAAAGGCACCCACACCTCAATGAAAAGTGCAATGGTAGCTGCTGAAGCCGTATTTGAATTGTTACCCGTCGAATACGATGAAGCGGCTCCAAGCACTGCGCTTGAAGCAACTGCTTACCCTGACCGTTTAAAGAAAACCTGGCTATGGAGCGAACTATATAAAGTGCGCAATATTCGTCCAGGATTTAACAAAGGCCTATGGCTGGGTTTAATTAATGGCGCATTAGAATCATTCATCTTTAAAGGCAAAACCCCTTGGACAATGGGACATCATAAGGATCATGAGCAAACTGGCCCAAAAAATGCTTACTCAAAAATCGATTATCCTAAGCCCGACGGGAAAATCTCTTTTGATCGGTTATCTTCGGTATTTTTATCCAATACTTATCATGAAGAGAATCAGCCTGCACATTTAAAATTACTTCAGGATAGCGTCCCTATCGAGTTAAATTTGGCTGAATATGACTCGCCAGAGCAACGTTATTGTCCAGCAGGTGTGTATGAAATCGTTGAAATTGAAAACAAACCACATTTACAAATCAATGCACAAAACTGCGTCCATTGTAAAACCTGCGATATCAAAGACCCCAGTCAAAACATTCATTGGACCGTACCAGAAGGTGGCGGCGGGCCAAACTATCCAAACATGTAAGATTGAGTAATCATAATGTGATAAACAAAAGCATCACCCTCGAGTGGTGCTTTTTTATGTCCGTTGGTTTATTTATAAAACTTGCCACCATAGAACTCGAGCCCGTTCATGCAACCCATTAACGTTTATAAACATACAGCAATTATTTTTGAAATTAAGGCAAGGGTCGTTTTAAGATCGCTCCAATAATAATTACCACTGTTAGAAAAACTAAAAAAAGTAATATACAATAGATGCAGGGTCAATTTGTCATTTGGGAAACCATAATCTATTTAATCGTTTCAAACCCTAAAATAATTGTTACCCAAATCTCACAATAATTTATGATAATGATAGAAAAATGAAAAATCGATTTATTGTAATACTAGTATTGTTACTTAATTTACCTATTGCGTTCTCACAAGATAATATTTGGCAGGACGTTGACCTGCAGAATAAATCAAAGGAACAATTTAGTTCGGCTCATTTTTTTGATGCTAACGACCAGCTGTTAAGGACCAAGTTGAGTCGGGCTCCTAATGAGGTTCGTGGTACTAGTGACACTATTAGCCTTCCTATGCCAGACGGCAGTTTAGCAAAATTCAGTATCGTTGAATCCCCTAGTATGGAAGATGGATTAGCGGATGAGTTCCCTCAGATAAAAAGTTACAAAGTCTACGGCATTGATGACCCCTCGGCATCTGGCCGTGTTGATATGAGCCCTAATGGATTTCGCGGCATGTTGATAACATCTCAGGGCAGAGTATTTATTGACCCTATAAATTATGCTGCTAACGCTAATCGTTATTTATCAAAGTTTCGAACAGCATCAAGTAGAGGCTCTAGCCAACCATTTCAATGCGGTGTGCACAGTTACCCCAAGAATAACAGTAAAGTGTTTGATTTTAGTCGTGGTAAATCGGCACAAAGGATTTCAGGCAATTTGACCTCGTACCGAATAGCGGTTTCAGCAACATCAGAAGCTGTTACCTCGATGGGTGGTAAATTGATTGATGCGATGTCAGTAATTAATACCGCTATCAATCGAGTCAATCAAATTTACGAAAGTGATCTTGGTGTCCATCTCAATTTGGTGACAGGTAATAGCTCAATTATAGAACAACCAGGGGATAATTTTGACCTTACAAATGACGTTATCGAATCATTATTAAATGAAAATCAACCCTTTATAGATGAACGTATTGGTTCTGCTAATTATGATATTGGTCATGCGATCAGCACTCAAGGTGGTGGATTAGCCAGCTTTGAAAGTGTGTGTAATACTAGCTATAAAGCAAAAGCAGTGACTGAATACCGAGGAACAAACGATACATTTTACATCGATTATCTTGCTCATGAAATTGGGCATCAATTTGCTGCTAATCATACGTTTAATGGGAGCACGGGTTCCTGTGCTTCCAAAAACCGCAATGCATCAACAGCCTTTGAGCCGGGAAGTGGCTCAACCATAATGGCATATGCCGGCCTTTGTTATGATGAAGATATAGCCACTTCTAGTGATGTCACTTTTCATTCAGGGTCAATTGCGGAAATAAACTCTTTTGTTGCGGGGGCTGGGGCAGCCTGCGCTACTTATGGTGTCGTTACACCTGCAAACTCAGACCCTTCCAATGTTAACGCTGGGGTTGATAAGACCATACCAAAAAGCACACCATTTCGTTTAACCGCTAGTGCCGTTGACGCTGGGGATACTCTTAGTTACCAGTGGGATCAAATGGATGCCGGTACGGTTGCAACGACCTCGAGCACAATAGGAACCGATAAAGGCAACAACCCTCTATTTAGGAGTTATGCGCCTTATACTTCGAATACGCGAGATTTCACTGCTTTAAAAACACAGTTAAGCGGAACAAAACCAATGATGGCGCGAGGTGAAACGTTGCCTACCACTGCAAGAACACTTAATTTTCGGGTTACTGTGCGTGATGGCAGAACCGGACAAGGCACTGACGATGTTGCTCTTACTGTTGATCCGACATCTGGACCCTTTAAGCTTACTTCCCACGTTGCAAAAGAACTGATTAATGCAACTGATGGAGCGACAGTTACCTGGGATTCAGCCAACACCGATAACGCGCCAGTCAATTGTGCAAATGTCGACATAAAATTGTATACCTTCTCTAATGATAAGAGCACTTATGGCATTACCGATTTGGAGCTCTCGACTGATAATGATGGTTCGGAAGTTGTATCCATTCCTGATCAGGCCAATTCACAAGCGCGTTTTTGGGTTGGTTGTAGCGATAATATCTTTTATGACCTGTCCGATGCGGACCTTAATATAACCGGCACAGGTACATTTCCAACGACTGATTTTGCTACTGACCCAGCAAATTCAAAAACATATGTATTGGTAACTTCAACGACGACCGCTACTAGTGCCAGTGCCAGTGCCAGTGGCGGTGGCGGTGGCGGCGGTGGCGCTTTGGACATCCATTTACTTTATTTATTATTTGGTATCTTTTTAACAACACTTATTTCGTTTACCACTATGCGGCCTACAATGATTTGACTTTTGAAATAATAATTATTTCGCTGTAGCCAAACCAGCAAAGTACCTCTATTTATGACCTTCAAGTCGAACTATAGTAAAAGTCTTATCAAATAATTAATTATGACTAAAATTCATTCAATGGAAAAATAGGTCTCGGCACGTTTTTATAAGGTAAACGGTCGTACCGTGGCGTACAAAGTGCACCGCTATCAGAAATGATGACCTCGCCTGCGATTGGCTCAAATGCGGCTCTAAAGTGTTGCATCGATTTAATCGCTACGACCGTTTTTTGCTCAGGCTCTATGCCAAATGCCTTGAATTGCTGAAGGTCTAACATCTGTCGAGCCAACGTAGTAATGACAATATCAATCTCATCGACACGAACAACCGCCAAAGCACCAAAACTATTTTTCAGGCCAGCCATCATCGGGCCGTCTCCGACAAAGTCACCATTAGACAATAATTTCAACGTTGCGTTTACAACCAATGGTTCACCACCAAACGAGGGTTCTGTCTTGCCACCAAGCGAAATTTGAGTTGAAGAGCCGATAACACAACACTGGAGCTGCTCTACAACACTCACATCGACCATGGGACCAAAACAGGCATTTTTAATGTTTACTGCTAGCAAGGCTTTAAGCAATGCAGTCGAATCACCATAAGCACCAGCACCCGGATTATCAGCGTAATCAGCAATGATCAAGGGGCCTTTTGTAGGTTCGAAGGCAGCAGCGTAGTGGGCTGCATCCTTGACACTCCAATAGCGATTAAGTACGTCATGACGCTTATCCCAAATGTCATCAGCTAATGTCTGTGCAAAACTTTGATGAGCATCAAAATCACCTTGTCCAGTGACCAACACTGTTGGCCCAACTTCACTGATGTCAGCGCTCGCAAAGCCAGCGTTGATACTGACTGCAAAGACATCTTTTTCTTTTTCATAGGTTATCGCCTTCTCGATACGCCCAAGCATTGGGCCAATATCTGTGCGCCCACCATTAACCTCTTCAAGCATGGGTACGCGCGCCATGATGGTGCGGGGAAAGATATCATGCGCCATTGTTCTTTCCAGAACATCACCCGCCTGCCGCGCAATCTTACGCATGTCTATATGTGGGTAGGTTTTGAATGAGACGATAATATCAGCTAGCTCAACCATTTGGCGAGTGACATTTGCGTGCAGATCAAGCGTAATGGCAATGGGTATGGATTTTTCGATTACCTGACGTATCCGCCGTAAAAGTTCGCCTTCTCCATCCTCACAAAAATCTGGCACCATTGCGCCATGAAGCGCCAAAAGAATGCCGTCAAAATTACCATCAGACGCTTTGGCAACAATCGGGGCACAAAACCAATCAAAAGCAGCCTGTGTTACCTGACCACTTGGATTCGCGTTAGCGCTCAAAACAGGTGTCAGATCCCAGTTATATGCCTGGCTGGCATCTAAAAATCCAGCTAACTCAGTATTGGCATCACTCCGTTCTTTGAGGGCTGCCTCACCAGATAAAAAGAATCGATTGCGAAATGCAGCCTCGTCTGTTTTATGTATACTAAAAGTATTTGTTTCATGAAAAACTTCTGCGGCCAGTACTTTGAAACTCATATTATGACTAACCTTAGTTTGAAACCGTAATGAATAATGCCATACCAAAGAACTAAAGTCATTTGAGCTTAACCCAAAAGTTTCTAAACTGAGTTTCTGCTATCGACACTCTTAATCACAACAAATTTACCTTCATCGATACCTGACTCAGTTCGAATAGAAATACAGCCTAGTTGATAATTACGGTTGAACGAACAGACCAAAGATAATATCTTTAATACTGTCGGTATAATTAGAAGATATTTTTTGTCACACTAATTATCTTTTAACGATGTCTACAGGGTCTATTTAGAAAATGTGTACTACATGATTTATGATTATTTAGTTATCGGTGCTGGCATATCTGGTACTGCGGCGGCATTTGAATTATCAGCGCATGGAACAGTTGTTGTTATTGAAGCCGAAAGTATGCCCGGCTACCACAGCACGGGTCGATCAGCAGCACTATATGAACCTCACTATGGTAATTCAGTGGTGCGGCGTATTACTCAAGTCAGTAAAAATTTCTTCCAAAATCCAGCGTCTGATTTTTGTCATGCACCGCTGTTAAAACCCCGAGGACTATTGACTGTTGCAATGCCCGGTGACACTGAAAAACTAGCACCTATTTTGGAACAATCAGAACCAGGAGCTTCGATCGAAAGCCTTACCAAAGCTGAAGCCTGCGAACTAGCACCGCTGTTAGATCCTAAACAAGTTGAAGCTGCGACGTTTGAAGTTGATGTTGCTGATATCGAGGTTGCAACTTTGCATCAGGGCTACCTAGGATCTCTCAAACGGGCCGGCGGCAATGTTCTCTGCTCCATGCGTGTTAAACATATCTTACGTAAGGATGGTGCTTGGCAAGTATCGGGTAATGGCCAAACTATCCGGGGTAAAACACTCATTAATGCAGCCGGAGCATGGGCTGATCAGATTGCAATTATGGCGGGAGCAGTGCCCAATCAGCTTGTTGCCAAGCGCAGAACAGCCATCATTGTCGACTTGCCTCAGCACATTGCTACATCAAGGCAACTACCGGCGATTGATTTTGCTGAATGCAACAACTACATCAAACCAGAAGCAGGTAAGATTATGGTTTCACCCGGTGATGAGACACCTATTGAACCGCAAGACGCCTGGCCTGAGGATTTGGACATTGCTATTTTAGTTGACTGGCTTGAGAGTCGAACCAAGATTGATGTGCGACGAGTTGAACACAGTTGGGCTGGTCTACGAACATTTGCACCCGACAACATACCTATTGTTGGCTATGACTCAATAGTTGAAGACTTTTTCTGGCTTGCCGGACAGGGTGGTAATGGCATCATGATGTCACCAGCACTTGGAGTCACGACGGCCTCTATTATCACCACGGGTAAATTATCCACAGAGATGCTGTCTATGGGTGTCGAAGCAAAGGATATTTCCCCACGCCGATTTGACAAAGGTCAAGCCCAAATTTTATAGGGTACTCTATTTGTTCTAAGCACTAGACAGACCGTTATCTAACAGCCTATTTATATATTATAACAAAACTCACGCTAGACTATGCTCAATTAATGAACAGTCATAACAATAAAATCAGAAGGGTTTCTCACTCACGTGGCATTATCATGATCATGCTGGGTGTATCGATTGCCGCCTTTACTGGGGTAACAATGAAAATCCTCGGAGACCAAATCTCCGCAATTCAAGTGGCTTGGTTTAGGTTTGCTGGCATGAGTATTATTCTGGCTCCCTATTTAATTTGGCGATATGGCTTCAAAGGACTCAAACCTGCGCGGCCAATAGTTCAGGTGATACGAGGTTTAACAATGGCGGCCGGCACCTCATTTTTTGTAATAGGGTCGCAAACAGTCGACTACGCAGACGCAATTGCAATTCTTTATGCTTACCCTTTTCTGCTGGTGATTATCGCAGTAATGTTTCTTAGGGAGCGCGCCAACTGGGCAGTTTGGGTTGGCATCATCACCGGATTTTTAGGTGTATTGATGGTCATCCGGCCCGAATTTAATCAAATCAATATAGGTACGGTATATATCTTTATTTG
>Ga0307997_10000489_pt1 | contig 18147 bp, 33 predicted proteins | sample Davwhametageno36_FD_203165 | JGI IMG/M metagenome (GOLD analysis project Ga0307997, IMG submission 203165) | Marine microbial communities from Davis Island wharf, Antarctic Ocean - #36 | ecosystem: Environmental > Aquatic > Marine > Unclassified | place: Antarctic Ocean: Davis Island wharf... | reverse complement strand
CGTGGAGTCTTCTTAGGATCCATTAAGTCGACTAGAAATCGTCTAGTGTAGTTAACAGCGTTCCTTCGTTCATTCGGCATAGTCAATGTCGGAACTCCCAAATTTATCAATGAATATTTTAAGTGTACGGTTGCCGTCTTGTAGGCTATATCTAACACTTTCCGCTTCATCTAAATAATGAACATAGGCTCGACCAGTTTGGTCTATAACCTCAAGTCGAATAACGTTGTTCATTGCTTGTAGTTCTTCGCTGTCAGTCATTTTTAACTCCACCAAAAGGATCTGCAACTTCCATTGTAAAACGATCGAACATGACTTTACATACTTGGCATTCCCAATATGATACGCCGTCGTATTGTTCTTGAATTTCTATACCTATTACATCCTTACCAAAATGCTTTGGTGATTTAGGAGTACATCCATACATCGCTGCGGTTTGTACTGCCTTTCTGTGAGAGTAACCTTGGCTCTCGAAGTACTCCGTGATTGTTTCTTCTTCTTCCCAACCGGTGTTACAACTTGGACAGTTCTTAGCGTGCATAAAATGTACTCTTCTTAGTAGGGAAGTCTACCGCCTACTCCGAGTAGATGATAGACTAATTCTTTAAGCGGTTTTTAACAATGAAGCAGTAACATTCCAGTTACCGTCAGAAGTCTTTACCTTGATGTTCTTGGTATTGACTTTGATAACTTCGCCGATAATCTTTTGACCGATCCTTGTAGTGAAAGAAACAGCTTGACCAATCTGAAAAGAACTTGCAGCTTTAAACTGTTCGTTTCTTTGCTTTGACTTAATCATCTGAATGATAACCGATACATCAGTACCTTCAGCTTTATTGATTAAAGTTTCTAACTTAGTCATTTCAATTTTAGATAGTTTCATAATATATTTCCTTTACGATTTAATTTAATTTATACAACTATTATACAACAGTTTCTTTATGATGTCAATAGTTATTTTAGATTATTTTCATAAAACAATGAATTCCTTTTGGAAAGAACATGCCAACTTCGTCAAAACCGTACAATACACAACCATCGAGAGGATCAGTTCCTTTCTCATATTCTACAAGATCAAAGCCTGAAGGAATCATTCCGCTGAAAGTATTAAGGTTTACTGCGATAGTTTCTACTTGCATTTTTCCATTCCTTTTTAATTATTTAATATAGATATTATAAACGGTTTCATAACAAATGTCAATAACTTTTTTCAGTTTGGTTAGAACTTTTTGTTATATCCATATAACTTTTTGATATATTATGCGGCTCGAGCGAAGACATACATTGCTTTGTCTCCATCATATATTTCTTTAGCAGGATGCCATATTTCGCGTTCTTCTTCGTCAATACCAACGACATACGATTTACTGAACTTTGACTTAGTATATACTTCCAGATCATTAACCTGGGCAAGATCGAACCAAACCTTTCGACCACCTTTCGACTGAATAGTTCCAGCCTGGATAGTGATTCCTATCCTCTTAATGATATAACGGTAAGCTTTAGCAGCAATACCACGACCACCGTAGCGATGATCGAGTTGAGTCATATCTATATGAAAAGCGTTACTAAAATCACCTACTGACAGCTGAATATTAAGCACTCTTTTCACTCTCTGAGGGCTTTTGCCATGTTCTACACTAGTATCTACAACATCAACTTCAAGGTAACCTTCTTTTTGCATTGAGTTATCGACCCAGACCTGCAGCTTAGAGAAAGAACCCAATTTTACCCAAGTATCATCATTAGCCTTAGTATCAAAGTAGCCGAGTGATGCTTTCTTTTTCATGTCGATTCGTTCCAATGTTTAATTCCTTATCTCAATTTATAGTACCATTATAAACGGTTTCATAAAGAATGTAAACAACTTTTTTCAGTCTAGTTAGAACTTTTTGTTATATGGATAGATCATTTCGTTATAACCTATATTCGTCACTACAGAGGCATTTTAGACCTTATACAATTATACATTAGAGGCTCAAATGTTCTTTAGAAGGAGAATATGAGACGATACAGTAGTAACTGAACTGTCACTAAAGCCCTATATACAGTAGATAATTTGTATAAATAACACTGAGGGTCTAACTCCTTAATAACGTGGATGTTCGTATGGAAGAAGTATTTCAACTAATATCGGAAGTAGGTTTACCTATTGCCGGCGCTCTAGTCATGGGGTTCTTTATCTTTGTGATAATAAAGCAGATGTTTGAATCAATAGTAGATAGCATTGGTACATTAACTATGTTTGCTGAATCGCTTGAAAACCGAGCTAGAACTATGTCAAACGAGATGATTAAAATTGATCTCTTAGTGAGTAGTGCGTTAGGTTTAAACCCAGACATTGAACGTGTTGCCAGAGCAGAGAATTTTGTAGAAGATGGCAAAGTAGATGTTAGACGAGACTAATCTGTCAAGTCTAAAAATAAAAGGATTATGAATTGGATATTGCTGCGTTAATTAATGACTATGGATTTCCGGCTGTTATGGTCGTAGGTTTAGGTTATTTCGTTTATTTCGTTTGGGATTTCATTAATACGAAATTACAGCCGGAGATCGACAAGCAGCACATGGCTTTAATTAAATTAATCGACAGAATGCGGATGTTAGATCAAGATCTTATTCGCTTACAACAAAAAGTTGATGTCGTATTAAAGTATAAAGAAATAGAAGATTTGAAAGCACAAGGTAAAAAAGATGAAAGTTAATGGAACACATTTAGGAATACTTGTTATTGCGTTGTATTTCACCGGGCAGGCTTGCGCTGAACCGTTAGTACATAAGTTTAAGAACCCATCGTTTAGTGGAGTTGGAACTGGTGCGCATTACCTAACAATTGAGAACCAAGAATTTTCAAGGAAGAAACAAATTAAAGACGCGTTAGAAGCAGCACAACGAGCAGCTGAACGCGCAGAAGAAAATACAACATTAGCAAAGTTTATACGAAATTTAGAATCACGTATTTACTCTCAACTATCAAAACAGTTAGTTGATAATATGTTCTCTAACGACAACCCAGTTAGATTTGGATCTTTTGTATTAGAAGGATCTACTGTAACATATGAAGTAATAACAAGTGATGATGGTACTGAATTTATTAAGATGACTATTATTGGTGAAGACGGCTCTACTACGATAATTGAAATACCTATCGGAAGTGGTAACTTTGGAGGCAGCGATGATTCGAGCGGTTCTGACGGCGGCTAGTATACTACTGCTTACAGTAAGTTGCTCGTCGATTCCAAGATGGTCTGAATTACCAGCATCTTGTGATTACGAGACTGGAAAGTACGAGGTCGGATTTCAGAAAGATTTATATACTGGTGTAAGGAAAGCACACGCAAGAAACTATATCTGCGTTGAAGATCCTACAGTTGTAAAGCTTCCGTCGTTTATGGAATTATTGAATCTACCACCTGCTAAACAAATGCCTGTGGTTGCGGTGTATAGTTTTTTAGATAAAACTGGCCAGAGAAAGGATTCACAAACAGGACAGAGTTTCTCGACTGCTGTAACACAAGGTGGAACAGAGTTATTAATAGATGCTTTAAAAACTGCTGGAAACGGTAAATGGTTTAGAGTAGTAGAAAGACAAGGCATTGATGCTTTGGTTAGAGAACGACAAATTATCCGCTCAGGTAGAGATGAAGCTGCTAAGAAATTAGGAAAAGATTCTCCAGGAGTAGGGCCGCTTTTATTCGCCGGAATGGTGATTGAGGGTGGTATTATTGGTTATGATAGTAATATAAGAACTGGTGGCAGAGGCGCGCGGACTTTAGGTATAGGTTTTAATAATCAATACCGACAAGACCAAGTAACAGTTTCTGTTAGAGCAGTTTCCGTTTTAACGGGTGAAATATTATTGAATGTCCAAACTAAGAAAACTATACTGAGCTACGGCGCAGGCGGAGACGTCTTTCGTTTTGTAGAGGCAGACACACAGTTAGTTGAATATGAGGACGGAGTTGGAAATAATGAGTCAGTGACATACGCAGTACGAACAGCTATTGAGGCTGCCGTACTAGAAATGATATACCAAGGCCACGATAGAGGGTTTTGGACTATTGAGCAAAATCATCGTCACCCACATCAGGTTGATCACTTGATGACTAACGATAAACATGCTATAATAGAAACAACAAAGGAAAATTAAATGAAATATAAAATAATAGGCGTATCTTTATTATGTTTGGTTTCTCTTAATGTATTTGCAGCAGCAACAGATGATAACGAAATTAACATTGACCAAGCTGGTGATACGTTAACGTTGTACATTGACCAATATGGTTACGGCAACAAAATTGGATTGAACGACTTTTCAAGTAGCTCAACACCAATGACAGTTGTTGGTACTTCTTTAACATTCAATATCGACCAGATTGGTAATGAAAATTTACTTTTCGGACCGTTAATTGCAGATAGCTCGAATTATGTACTTTCTTTTACAGGAGATACTAATTCGTGGGATTGGGACATAGGGTACGTTGGATCATCTGATTCGACAGACATGCTAGTAGATATTACTGGTGATGGAAACACTATGGACTTTGACCAAGGGTATGAAGCAAGTGCAGAGAGATTGGATTTGGATTTAACATTACTCGGTAGTACAAACATCTTTGATGTTGACATCGATGTAGATGACGCAATTTGGAACTTCGATATTACAGGAGATTCTAATAACATTAACACTATGCAGAAAGACGGCGCAGAACAAGAAATCAATGTAACGTTGGTTGGCAGCTCTGCTGACATAGATATTAATCAAATGAGTGGAACATGTGCTGGAGGTGTAACAACCTGTAATGGTATCATAACACTCGATGTGACTTCAGATAATGCAACAATTCAGATTAGCCAAAAAGATTCAGCCGGCGACAGTTAAGCTACTTCTTGTAGGAGTATTATTATCATTCTCACTTAATGGTAATAGTACGTCTATCGGAGAAATAGTTGAATCAAAAGGAATCGGACAGATCGTTCGGGAGCAAGGAGATATCCTAAATCTCTCGGACGATCCATCTATTGAATTAAACGATACTGCAGAAACAAAAGATGGCAGAATGCTTATTGAGTTTTTAGATAAAGCAGAGCTATCATTAACTGAAAATACAAAAGTATACATTGATAAAGTATACTACGATCCTGATCCAAGTAAATCAAAAATGGCTATGAGAATGGCTATGGGTACCGCACGATTTGCATCAGGTCGATTAGGAATGGTTAATAAAAGTAATATTGACATTCAAACTCCCACGGCCTCAATCGCAGTTCGTGGAACAGATTTTACAACGACGATAGATGAACTCGGAAGATCTCTCGTTATTCTACTGCCTGACCAATATGGAAATTCTTCAGGCGAGATTACAGTATCAAATAATGGTGGAGAGATTGTACTAAACGAAGTCTTTGCTGCTACGATGGTTGCATCTCTCGACACCCCTCCTACAAGACAAATTAATTTAGTCGGAATAACAACCTCACAGATAGACAATATGTTTATCGTATCGCCACCGCCTGGAGTAAGAGCCGCGATCGAAGAAAGAATAGACGATGAAAATAATGAGGACCAAGGTTTATTAGATTTTGACTTTTTAGAGTTTAGCGAATTAGAAACAGATTACCTCGAAGATGACTCTTTAGAATTTAGTGAACTCGATGTTGATTATTTAGATGTTGACTTTCTTACAGATGCGTTGGCAGTAGTAGAAGCTCTTGTAGCGACACAAGGTAGATTAGATAGCACAATAGATAATAGTTCTTTAGGAATAGTATTAAAAGGTGCAGGTCTTGGAGTTAATAGCGACTCGCAATATAACATTTACGAACGAGATGGTAAAATTGTTTTCTATCGTAGTGTAAACGAAACAATACAGATTATATTAAACGTAAGTGCAAACGCAAGCATAAGAACAAGTGTTGAAGGATATATTGGTGAGATATTACTTAACGGTGGAGATGACTCAATAATTGTATTAAGACAAGGTGGATAAATAAGTATATGAGGAACGAAAACGAACAAAGAGCGTGGGACATGTTTGCCAAATCTGTTGGTCCAAGTATATGGACTGGTAAAGATTTAGGTAAGTTTTTTGCGGCTGGTGTTTTACTTGGTGTATTAATATGTTTGCCTATTGTCGCTATAGCTGATAATGAAATTACTATCGACCAAACTGGTGGAACTGATCTTGCGATCAGTATAGAACAAATAGGTTCTAAAAACGCAATTAAAATGTATGATAGCGGCTCGAGCCTAAATGGCGCAAACATGTCATTACATCTTTATCAGGCAAGCCAAGGAACATATCAAAATACAATTGAGCTCTGGCATTTAGATGGTTCAAATAATAATGTGCGATGGGGTCAAGGTGGCAAGTTAAGTAGTTCTACTGATACTACATTCAGTTACGATGGATTGGAAAGTGGTGGTCATTACGCAAACTTAGATATACATGGAAACGATAATAATGTATCAGGTTGGCAAGCAAATTCAGGCAATGGTGCTCATACATATAATCAATTAATATGGAGTGATGGTAATAGTGTATATGTGGAACAACGAGGTAACATTGATAAAACATTAAACTTAACAATTAAGAATGATGATAATACAGTTGAAGTTGTTCAGAGAGAATACGGTCATAGTGCAACGATCGAACTAGATGGTACTGATCCAACGAACTTGAATCTATTACAGCAAGGTGGTACTAATCAATCATATACTCTTTATCAGAATTGTGTTACTGTAGGTGGTTGTAATGTTTCCGTTGTTCAACAATAAAAACTATTTTAGTATTACGATTTGATAAATCTATTATAACACAACTATAGCAATCTGTCAATGGATTTCTTAAATTAATTTCAACAAAGAGTATATTATGAAAACATTATTACAACGAGTTATACAAAATAAAGAAACGAATTTATATCCTGTTTGGTTAATGCGACAAGCAGGTCGATATATGCCAGAGTATATGGCAATGAAAGCAAAATCGAATGGTTTCTTAGACATGGCGATGACTCCATGGAAGGCAGCTGAAATCACAATGCAACCCATATTAGAATTTGATATGGATTGTGCAATTATATTCTCAGACATACTTGTTGTGAATCATGCGTTAGGCCAAGAACTCGATTACAACCCATCTCCTGACCTAGGACCTTATTCAGAAAAGTTTTGGAATACGTCGCCTGCTGAGTTTATTGAAAAATGCGAACCTGTATATGAGGCAATCAGATTAACGAGAGAACAGCTTGATGATAGCAAATCTCTTATAGGATTTGTTGGCGCACCATATACAATATGTAAGTATATGTGTAATAAACCAGATCTTAATGTAGTACAAAAATTAGTCCCATATTTAATATCTCATTTAAGTGAGCAGATAGAAGCAGGGTGTGACACGGTACAAATATTCGATTCACATGCTGGTGATATATCAGAAGAGGACTTTCAAGAATTTATAATTACGCCAACAAAACAAATTGTTGATGTGATACGAGCCCACTATCCACATGTATGTATTATTGCATTCCCACGATTAGTAGGTCTGTTAATTAACGATTATATTGAACAAGTAAATCCTGATGCAATTAATATCAGTGATGATTTACCAGTTGACGAAATAAACGGTGAAGTACTTCAAGGTGGTATTGCTATTAAGAGATTAATTAAAGGGGAAGATATTACTCCTGTATTAGATAAGATGAAAGATAGACCTTACATTGTAAATCTTGCGCACGGTATTGATAAGACAACTCCAGTTGAAAATGTAAGGAATCTTGTAAACACGGTTAAAGAATATCGCAAACATGTTTAAAACATTAACACAATGGTGGACAGTATTGTTCACTATCGCAGGATTCGCGACATTATCAATATCGAACCCTGATATAATACAAAGTATAGAATACGCTTACTATGACTCGTTACAGCAGAATAAAGAAAAAGAGATTATTAAAGACGTGGTCCTCGTCAACATCGATGAAGCCGCAATCTCTGCCGAAGGTCAATATCCTTGGCCTCGTGGTTCTGTGGCTAAGTATATTGAGTCTGGGCCTGATGATAGCTTATATGTATTAAATGTAATATATTCAGAAGAAGACAGATTCAAAGAAGATCATTTATTACAGGAAGCAATGTCAACTAAAGCTGTTGTATTAGCTTCTGCTCCAACTCAACAATCAACTGGTGGTGTCGGCAACTTTGTCGGTGTTGCTACATTTGGTGACCAAGATGCAAACTGGCTCTACAATATTCCGGGGTTGCTTTATCCCATTGATGACCTTTCTAGTTTTGCCTTTGGCATTGGCGGTGTACTTGCAGTTCCTGACGAACCAACTGGGGTTGTGCGAAGAAGCCCACTTGTTGTCAATGCAGGAGGAAGTCAATATCCCTCACTCGCTCTTGAGACTCTGCGGGTGTTCTCTGGAGAGTCTTCCTATCAAATGAAGGTAGGTCCACAAGGAGTGGAATGGATTCGTATGGGTCGTCAAGATCCTATTACAACAAATAGTTTCGCTGAAGTACCTATTGCCTTTTGGAATCAATTTAAACAAATAAGTATCACTGATCCATTGCCGGAAGGAAAAGTACTTGTCTTTGGAATAACCGCAGAAGGCTATTCTAATCCAGTCGCAACCCCAACGGGTGCAATGTATCCCCACGAAGTTCAAGCTCAGTTGATTCAGACCTTAATTTCAGGATACGAAATACAGATTCCCGACTGGTCTGCAATATTCGAGCTTTTGCTTCTGGTCCTAGGGAGTCTAGGAATCCTTGCAGCGGTCTATATCTTGCCCATAGGTCCTGGGGTTGTAACATCAATTGTTCTTGTCTGTTCTGCATACGGAGTGAGCCATTACTTCTGGACTGATTCTTTAACATTTGTTGACGCAACTTTGGTTTCATTTGGATCCTTAGTGGTTTTTGCACAATCTTCTTTTAACAAATACTATTTAACCTTTTTAGAAAAACGCGAAATCATGAAACAATTCGCAGGTTACTGTAGCCCTGAAGTTGTTACTATTTTACAACAAAACCCAGGACTTGTCAAGGATGGAATGAAAAAAGATGTAAGTATTGTGTTCTCGGATCTTCGAGGGTTTACACCATTAGGCGAAAGCTTTGGAGATGATGTTAGAGGCCTCACAGATTTGATGAATAGATATATGGATGCTATAACACAACCTGTCTTAGATGCGAATGGAATGATTATCAAGTACATTGGCGACGCAAGCATGCATATACATAATGCTCCAATGGAAGATAAGAACCACGCAAAGTCAGCAGTGTTAACTGGACTAAACATGCTCAGAGCCGTTGATAAATTTAATGATAAGATTGTTTCTGAAGGTCGACCTCCTATTGGTATGGGCGCAGGTATTAATAGTGGTCTTGGTTATATAGGTGAGATGGGTAGCTCGAGTAGACATAGTTATGATATACTTGGAGATGCAGTATCAACAGCCGCAAGAATAGAAAGTAAATGTAAAGAGTATGGTTGTTTATTACTTGTTGGTGGAGATACATACAAGCATACTAATAATGATTTCTTTTATTTAAAAGTAGATGACTTAGCAGTTAAAGGTAAAACAATCGGAATTGAAATATATACCGTATTGGACATTGAGTTAGACAAATACCAAAGCGCAAAACAATGCCACGAAGATATGCACATACATTATCGTAAACAAAACTTTGATAAAGCTATTGAGTCATGTAACGATTTGATGGAATGCTTTGAAGGTCAGATGAAAGGATATTATACTATGTGGATTGAACGTTGTGAATTTCAGAAAACACAAGATCTACCTAAAACGTGGGACGGGATTTTTATAGCAACAAGTAAATAAAAAAGGGACCCTTGCGGATCCCCTAAAGTTCTTATTTGATTGCACCCAGGCTAGGTTATAGTACTCAAGCTAAATAATGTCGTTCCGATAAAGACCGCAAATATAATACACTCAATACAAATTTCACTGCTGAAACGCAATCGTTGTATGATTGCTTTCATTTAAGATTCCTAAATTTGAATTTATTTTCATGAAACCGTAATACGATTCCACAGCTATTTATACAAACACTCACTCTTAGTAAAAGATCGAGTTTTCTTCAGCTATGCATTCGTCGTAAAACTTTTTGAGAGGATCAAATTGCTTACGGATCTGAACAGGCATTACGCCACCAGAATCTATAACCCATTGAATCTCTCTTGCGAGATTACGTGCTAACTGAATTTCTTCTAATACTCTTTCATCCATAGTTTCTCCTACTGCTTATATGCAGATATTCGTACAATTAATCCTTCATCATTAAACTGAATAAGATCAACTACTTTTAAGGTTACATGATTCTCAGCATAGTCCTTTGTAGGATCATTGCTTGCCGTCATGATTTCAATGTCAATCACTGCACAGACATTATTACCATCAACGATGATATCATCTATAATAGGAGTAATTCTTAGACAGTTATTGAAGATAGTTTCATTGGCTTGGAGTACCTCTACGATACCTTTACAGTCAACGTGACTATCGGTTAAATGGATATCGGAGTCAAACATCTTACATAGAGTCTGTTCATCCTTATTTCCAAAAGCTTCGAAGTAATCCCTTACTTTGTTTTCAATGATCGCGTCTTGTCGTTCCATTATGCCACCTCTAATTGTTTTATGTGTTTACAATCACCACGGAAAGTAAATCCTTTACAAGAACATTTACCATTCGTGATATAATAAGTACTACCGTTACTTCCTTTTACTGCCGTACCACCGAGAGATCCTTTCTCTTGATAGTCTCCGACCTTTACAAACTTGCGTCTTGACTTTGAGAAGTTCTTCATTGGTTTATTAAACACCTTCAGATCTCCACCAGGAGGTTGATATGCAACCAACTGAGTTTGACCATTAATGTGATAGAAACCGTTAGTGATCGTATGATCACCCCAATCGGTTACTTCTTTTAAAATCTCAATCATCTTCACGATCCCATTTGTTTAATATAATCATTACTATAACTAAGCAGCCTAGTAATACAAAAAAATCCATTATACACCTATAACACGAGGTGCAACTATAGGTCTCTCTGTTTCTTCGTTCCAGGCTGATGGTGGTATAACTTGTACAACTCCACCCTTTTCAAGGAATGCTGCCATTAGATCATCTGCTTCTTTCTTTTCACGATTGATAGTACTTTGTGTCTTAATCATTTTTCATAAACCTCTCAAGTAAATCTCCGCCACTTTCGTTAATCCATTTACTCAAATTGTAAATGAATTCTAAGGTAGCCCAATAAATTGTCCAAAGTAGGACAGGTACGATAATAAAACTTAACTTTCCAATATACTTCCAATTGGCTTTCTTTACTTTACTAACAATAGCATCAGTAACAGCTTCATAGTAATGGATCAATGGTCTCATGTATTATCTCCATCTCTGTATTTAATTTTAGACTTATCAAAAACTTCGTATTCTTTAGGTTTAAGAAACTTGTGAAGGATTCCACCTTTCTCCCAAATTAAAGGAATAGTTTTCTTTGCATCTTTCTCAAACACCATGTGTATTCCCATGTAAGAGAATAAGAAGAATGCAACTATTATAACGAATCCAAAAAAGTCAGTTAATAATTCCATAATTACTTTACCCAAACTTTGTTATACTTCGTAGGCATATTCTCACAAGAGTAAATATCCAAATCAGTATAATTAATTACTTCAACACACTCATTAGTAGAATGTGAAACGTGAACATCAGGAATTGAAACGTAAAAAGAAAAAGCAAATGAAATTGAACATATTACAATTACGAATGCACAAACTGTCTTTAAGATATCTTTCATATTACGCTACCTCCACTACAGCAAACCATTCATTGAGCTCAGAGTAAGGAAGCCTTACACCATCTTCCATTAAGTACTCAGATGTATAATTACACCTTTCACCCTTTGTCTCATAGTTCCACGTTTCGGTTACTTCGAGAATCTCTTTCCTTCTGTATCCAAAATCTCCTCGGTTGTTATCAACCTTCATTGCTGACCAAAGTCCATCAAGTGGGAATAACTGAATAGGTGATTCCCACTCCTCACAAACGACAGCATCGTCGTTAGCAATTTCCCAATCAATAACATACTCCTCAGAGTATTCATCGGCAGAGCAGATTGAAGCCTTGATCTCATCAACGATCTCATACATGGCATGGGCCGATACGCTATCAGTATACAAAGCAGAAGACTGAATGTTAGCAACTACATACGTTGATCCACCCTTGAACTTCCAATATGGTGAATCGACACCGTGGACATAATCTTCGTTATGAGCCGCGTAGTTTTCTCTATATTGTGTTTGAATTACTAATTTCATATCTTCCTTCCTTTTATCAATTTATAGTACCATTATAAACGGTTTCATAACAAATGTCAATAGTTTTATGAAAATAAATCATTTTAATTAGAACTTTTCGTTATATGGTTATAACGATTACACCTTTCTCTTGTGTGGAGTAAATTGACCATCTTTTGGTTTTCCTGTTCTTGCCATCTCTGACTGATAACCATTAATGATACGTTCAAACCTATATCCTTCAACTAAAGGTGATTTACGGATGGCTTTTCTCACTGCTACTAATTCCATTGTTCGTTCTTCAGAACACTGGTGTTTCATTTCGGTAACAACGATCTCAAATAGTTGATAGAGTTGCTTTTCAGATAACCCTTTCAATAGGTCGGTAGCTTCTTTATCGAAGTTCCTATCACCTTTTCCACCACGTTTTCTACCGTCGCTTTCGCCGTATCTTCCATCCGATTCTTTATTAAATTTACTCATTATATTTTTAAGTCCTTAGTATTAATGTCTTTCATAAATGTGGCGGGGTCGACATTCCCCTTCTCAATCTCCAGCTTCAGATAATCAATGGTGTCATATATTGCATCATTAATTGTCTTCTGTGGTTTCCATCCAATTGACATAGCTTTATTAATGTTGGCATATATAGTATGTGCTTCTCCATTAATCTCAGCCATGTTATCGTATTCAAGATAGTCAGCAGGAATCTCATCTTTCAAATAATCAAATATGATTTCAGAAATCTGATATAAAGAATGATAACTATTCATTCCTAGATTAAACGTTTCGCCAACAGTTCTTTCATCAGTTAAACATTGTACATGGAATGCATTCACATCATCTACATGAATAAAGTCTCGAGCTCTTGTACCATCTCCAAATATGATTGGATTATTTCCACCTAATAGACGAATAGCCACTCCTGCGAATAGAGGTGGAACAGTTCGTTTATAGTCTTGTATAGGTCCTGCGATATTGAAGTAACGTAGAGCAGTATATTTTAGTCCACGAGTTCTTGCGTATGAATCTGCTATTAGAGCAACTGCTGCCTTAGAGGCTGCATAGAATGTAGTAGGATCTGAAGCACCTTCAACATAACCACCTTCAGGTAACTCAACATTTTCATATACTGCGGAAGTCTCAGAAAAGATCACTCGGTCGCAACCGCTTGCTAGTGCAGCGTTAAAAACATTGATAGATCCAATAATGTTGTTCTCTGCAGCTTGAACTGGATCATTGTGGCAATCATAGATAGATACTAAACCTCCGAAGTGAAATACCACCTCAGGCTTTACTTCTTTAAAGATGCTTTCCATTTCTTCTGCATCTCGAATATCAGCTTCGTAAAACTGAGCTCTATCATGTAACTCTGGTACATAAACAGACTGAGATAGATTATCAATCAATGATATATCATGTCCTTCTGCTAAAAGAAGTGGTAAAAGATTCGTACTAACGAACCCCGTTCCACCCGTGATAAGAACTTTACTCATAGTCCGCCTCGTCAATGTTTTCTTTAATACGATTCGCGATTTCTATCAGAGATTCAATCTCCGCAGCATCTCTTTCCGTATCAAGTTCTATTTCAATTTTGATTTTCATACTTCTTCCTTAAAGGGAGGGGCTTACGCCACCTCCGCCATTTTAACAGCCGTGTCGAGAGCATCAAGCTTTCTTTTTGCGTTATGTCCGAACCAAGCAGCCGTAGCTCTTGTATCAGCAGACCTTCCCATTTCGTGGTCAGTCATATATGTTACTGCGTTGTAAGCGTTCCACCACGTTCCTCTTGCCATATCAGCTCCAGGTTGTGTATCAACGATTTCCAATGCACGTTCAGCAGTCCTTGAGAGGATCTTGCCTTCTTGATTTGAAGTACCGAATACTTGCGATAGGAATAGCTTGAAAGCTTTATCAGAGTATCTTTTCGATGAAAGGAATTCTGCGGCTTCTTTGAATTGAGCAACGCGATTATGCGAGATACCCAATAACTCTTTAACCATTTCTGGATTGAAGTTGTTTCTGTGAGATAACCTTACTGCAGGTTGACCCTTTTCAGTCAAAGCCATAGACAGTGTGTTATTACAGACAACTCGTGTCATAATGAATTTGACATCAATAGACTTACCATAGACATGAGGATTTGAGAATAGAAGGTAACCTTTTACTTCATCGCCACCTGCGAGGGTAAAACCGTCTTTAACATCAGCAGCAGCAAAAACGATTTGACCGTCCTTGAGACTACCAGCCGTATCCATCTGCATGTCACCTGCATCAACAAAATCGTTGAAGAAGTTAAACGCATCTTCGTTTTGACATGGCTTCCATGCACCAGATACGTTAGTCAAAATCTTGCCATCAGTTTCTCTAACCAATGCTTCTTGACCTGTAAGTACCTTTTCTCCGTTGATTTCAACAAAAGATGGTTGCTTGGATACCTTCCAATCTAGGTTTGCAGCCTTCATCATTTCCATTGGTGTCATGTTATCTTCAACCGGAACTCCAAGACCATGCCATGGCACTCCTGACGATTGACGATAAGCCATTGCAGCTTCACCGTTTACTATTTCTAATTCATGACTCATAATATATTTCCTCGTTTTTATTATTTAATTAATACAACCATTATAATCTATATCATAATGAATGTCAATAGTTAAATTTATTTATTTTTCAAATGATTCAGTCCAAGCCGTAAAGACTTCAAATGATTCACCTTTTGTTATTCCAAAAGTATCTTGTAATACCTTAGGAGCTCCAAACATGTTGATCTTACCACTTTCTCGAAGATCATCTAAGAACGTAAACATTTCTTTCAACATTATAACATACACCTTCTTTGAATGTAAACATCAACTGCAGCAGCATTAGCCATTCCACCGATAACATCTCCACCCCAAGTATGACCAACCAAATTTCCTGTTCTCTTATTAAGAACTTTGTGAATTGGCTTTCTTGCTTTAACACAAACTCTGTATCTTAATGGTGATCCACGTCTATCAACAGCACCAGCATATTTAAGATCTTTATTCATGCTTGACACATAAGTCTTGATAGTCTCAACACTCAACATATCTTCAGCACAAAATACATCAAAGGTACCTTGGTAAGCTTCAACACGTTGTTTTCCGTTTAAGTCAAATTTCATAATATTTTTCCTGTTATTTAATTATTTAATATAGATATTATAAACCATATCATAAAGAATGTCAATAGTTATTTTCATTTATTTTCATAAAGTTCTAATGGCATATGATTTGTCATTTCCCAAAAGAATCCTGGAAGAATAGAATAGGTTTGTGCTTCAGCAATAAACGAAGAACCATCAGAGAAGCTTACGTAATTCAGCATTACTTCTTCCCCTTATAACCAAGTTGTTCCATTGCTGCAACTGGTGAACCACAAGTTTCATAACCGTACCTTTCATTGAAGTACTTAGTACCATGATCAGCAAGTTCCATGTATTTTTCAACAGTAGCATTTTTGACTAAGAAATTAACCCAAGCTTTCCAAGGCTTGTAACCGTACTTGAACCTAGCAACAAATGCAGGCTTGTTCATTCCTTTCCATGAAGGATGGGCATCAGGGCAAACATCAAGCATCTTGCGAGATCCGTTAAAATCTCCACGATACATTAGATACATTCCGTCCCAAGTAAAATCTTCTTTGTTAAATTTAGTAGCCATAATTAATTCCTTTCCTTATTGTTTAATATAGATATATTATAAACCATATCATAAAGAATGTCAATAGTTTTATGATAAAAATTTCATTTATTTTCATACGGAACAGAAACGAAGTCAATTACCTCTTTAATGTTCGTTGATAGGAGAAGATCTTCAGATTCTTCGTAATACGACGATCTTGTTACCGCAAAGATCCAATCTACAAACTTTGATATAGGAATACCCATATGTTCTTGAGATTCTTTTCTTTCAGCAAGATCTGGAGAATTGACCCAGATACGATATCCGTTAGTCTCAAAAGATGGCAACTCATCGTTACCCCATGATGTGTCTTCCCAATTAGCAGGAATGCAGTAACCTTTCGTGTATTGATCCCAAGTAATCATTACGCTACCTCCTGAAAGCCGAAGCTATCAACCATATGAATTTTTCCTGTAGAAGTATCTTCAATGAGATCTCCGACAGAAGTAGAATGACCCATTCTGAATCTTGTTACTGGTCCTTCGTCATCCCACATGTTAGTGATTCTGAATACACTTTCTAAACAGTCAGCAATGACCTCATAAGTATCTGTAAAGTATTTGAGATCTTCTGATTTGAAACCTTCATCTTTAAAGCCATGCATATAGTCCATCTTGACTCTCCAATGATTAGACTCTGCAATTGCTCCATCCCATCCTTTTTGGTTAGGAAGTTCTTGTTCTTCCTTCGGAATGGCGACTTGTTTAACGATATAGGTATTTTTCATATTTGATCCATTAATTTAATTTATACAACCATTATATATGGTTTCATAAAGAATGTCAATGGTTTTATGAAAATAAAACGACTTTGTTAGATTGGATTGTTATATGGTTATAACTAAAAAGAATAAGGAATGAAACCCGCCGATTAAGACGGATTCCACGTTTTGTCAAGCATCGATTGAGCATGACTTCTGAGTATTGGGTTTGCTTTAATTAAAACATCCAATAAGTACTGTTTTTCGTGTTTGTACGCTTTGTGAAAGAACTTAGGATCATGAGGTATAATGGTTTCGCTGTTATGTATTAAATCAGCAACCTTTATAGTCTGACTTTCCGCAGGTCCCATCGCAAAATGATCTGCGTCCATCTTTTTACGAAACGCACGGTTCCCATCTTTCTGTTCAGAAACGTTAGAACAAAAATGAACATACTCTGCAACGGTTGTGCCAAACACTTCTTTGATTTCTGAAAGCGTTACTGGTGTATCTTCAACGACGTCATGTAATAACGCAGCTGCAACCATTTCTGGTGTATGGTCAGGAATTGTTTCAATTATCTTTGAAACTCCAATAGGATGTGTGGAGTAAGGTTCTCCAGTATACTTTCGTCTTTGACCGTCGTGGGCTTTAATAGCCAACATTAACGCGTCTTGTATTAATTGTTTATCTTTCATGGGTTAATTATATACCATTGTGAGAGACTTGTCAACTACTTTTTGATAAAATATGCCATGAATTCTGATGGTAAATTCCACCAGTCACTAGCAAGAATAAGTTCGTCGTTCCACATTCCTTTTCTATGCGCCTCGTCTTGATATCTCAAACGACCTTCTTCTTCATATTTTTTGAGGAATTCATTACGGAACTTAATCATATCACGATTACCTGAGTCCGCATGACGACGATGTATTTCAACTGAAATATGACTAACGTTATTATAGATCCAATCAAAGTTTTCTTCCGTTAAGATATCGTACTCTCCACCTTCACAATCAATTTTGAGAAAGTCGATTTTTTCTATACCATAATGTTTAATGAATTCTTTAAAACGAAAACGTTTAAAATCTCCAGAACTATCACCGTCGTAGATATGAGTAATATGATCGTCGTGATTCATAATAGCAGCATGACATGGAACTACTGGTGATTCAACCGCATTGATGACATAAGGAAGAGTATTGCTTATTGCCGTTTTTAATAGATGCTGATTTGGCTCAACCATATATACTTTACTTGCACCAGAGTCGAGAGCATAACAACTGAACATACCAACACAAGTACCAATATCAACTACGACATCACCTTCTTTTACTTGACCCCACCATTCATAATCCTTATTAATAAAGAATTCTTTTCTCATGTTTGCTACATGATCCATGTCG
>Ga0307997_10000488_pt1 | contig 18166 bp, 16 predicted proteins | sample Davwhametageno36_FD_203165 | JGI IMG/M metagenome (GOLD analysis project Ga0307997, IMG submission 203165) | Marine microbial communities from Davis Island wharf, Antarctic Ocean - #36 | ecosystem: Environmental > Aquatic > Marine > Unclassified | place: Antarctic Ocean: Davis Island wharf... | reverse complement strand
CACTGTCGGACAATAGACCACGCACCGTCGACCTGTTGTTAGCGTTGCCTGGGCTCAATTAGCATTGGTTAGTTTCGCTTGGTCCGCGGTCCGTGGACTGGTAGCAGGGGTTACTGCGTCCAATCGCTGCAGTTGAGGCGCAGGACGTAGGACCCCGGATCACGGACCCCGCGTCTCGGACCACGTGCCTTTAGTATTGGGGGCGTAGATTCATTGGGCAGAGGTTTTGTTTGGCTGTACATCTCTACTCACGCACCAATTTCAAGCTAAATCGTGCCGCGACTAGCGCTGAGTGGCGTCAATTATTGAGCGCATAGATTTTGATTGTCTCATCAATCTGATGCTTGCAATTGGTAGTCTGACAGCACCGCTAAACGTGCATTGATATTTGTCATGCTCAAAAAAAACGAGGCGCGGTAGCTTACGTTATTGTGCGTTTATGGCCTGTTCCAAAATATGCTTCATCAAGTTGTTCTGGATTTGCCAACAAAATATCTGCTGGACCGTTATATTTATCTCTGCCGCCTCTAAGGACCACCGCATGATCTGCAACACCAAGGGCAAGGTCAGTAAACTGTTCGATTATCACGATGCCAACGCCTTGTGATTGCAGCTCGTGGACAACGCCGAACAGACGTTTCACGATGAGCGGTGCAAGACCCAGCGACATCTCGTCGATGACAAGGTATTTGGGCGCGCTCATCAAAGCATGGCCCAGAGCCACCATTTGCTGTTGCCCCCCTGACAGCGTACCCGCCAGCTGTGTCTTGCGGTCGGCTAGTTCGGGAAAGCGTTCGTATGTTTTGTGCAAATTGGCTTCGATATCGTGCCAGCGTAACGACCCTGCTGCACGCAGATTTTCGTCAACAGTCAGCTGTGTCAAGACTTTGTGACCTTCGGGCACAACAGCAACGCCAGCGGCACGCACAATGTCGGGCGATTTGGCGGTGATATCAGTCCCATCAACAACCACTTGGCCAGCGCCAATCTTCAACACGCCAGCAATGCCGAGAACCAATTCGGATTTACCCGCACCATTTGATCCCAAAATTGTGATCACCTCACCCGCGCCCAGTGTGAAACTGATATTTGTCAGGATATTTTTACCTCCTGACTGAACGTTCAAACCTATAACTTTAAAGCTCACGATGCAAATTCCTCTGTGCCCAAATAGGCAGCTTTGACTTTGGGGTCCGACAGCACCGCATGCGTGGGGCCAAATGCAATGGGAACACCAAAATCGATCACAAGCGTTTGGGAACACACCCGCGCGATAAGATCCACGTCATGGTCAATCAGCAAAACATGTGCGCCCGTCTGTGCGTGAATGCCAAGGATCAAGTCGCCCAAAGCGTTTGTTTCCTGAATGGACAAACCACCAGCAGGTTCGTCCAGCATGATGAGCTTTGGCGCACCAACGATGCATTTGGCAATGTCCGTCAAGCGCCGCTCGAAGGTGTTTAGATCAGCACCGCTTGTCCGCGCCTTTGTGGTCATACCAACATAGGCCAACGCACGAGCCACTTCAGCTTTTTTGTCAGCTGCGCTTTGGCGGGTCGTATCGATTTGAACTCGCACGTTTTCAGCAACTGTGAGGTCTTCGGAAATCTCTTCCTTTTGAAAGGATCTCCGCAAACCCCACTCGCTGCGTTGGTGTGGGCTAAGCGATCCCAGATCAAAACCATCGACTGAGATGCTGCCTGATTTCGATGCAACAAAACCTGAGAACACGTTCATCAAAGTTGTCTTGCCCGCCCCGTTTGGTCCGATAATGCCGCTGATCGGTTCGGCCATACATGCGCTGACATTATTCAGCGCCAGGACACCACCGAATTGAACCTTGATGCCGTCAATCTCGATCGTTGAGTCTGAAGTCTTTGCCGTCTGGACCGTGGGTGCGCTGATTTGAGACGGATCAATTGAGGGAGTGGGTTTGGCCGCCTTCTTTGTAACTACGTCAAGTACCTGGCCTGCGATACCGTTCGGAGCTGTAATCACGGCATGCAATAGGCCTGCACCAAAAATGACAAAGGACAGGTCCGCATCAACGCCCCAATTGTTCAACAGTGCGGGCACAATACGAAACAGCGCCGCGGCGATAACAACACCAAGCCAGTACCGCGCGCCACCAACCACAGTGAGCGCGAAGACCATGATGCTTTCGCTTGCTCTGAACGTGCCGCCGTCCAGTAGGCCAAGGCTGCCTGCGAGCAAACCGCCTGCAAGACCGCCAATCAATCCGGCCAAGGCAAATGCGATTGTTTTGTAAAGCGTGACATTGATACCTGCCGCCATCGCCGCCGCCTCTGAGCGTCTTATCATGGCCCAAGCCCGTCCCGGATTAAGCCTGCGCGCCATCTCAATCAGCAAAAACCCGAATGTCGTGACACATACGGTATAGCGCAGATAAGCTGCGTCAGAGACTGCAACAATCGGGCGGGCCATGAAGGGTGTTCGGCCTGTCTCAACCCCCCAAAAGCCGCCCCCGCCGTTCGGAAATTGGAAAGTGGCAAATATAATCTCAAGCCCGCCAGCGGCCATCAGGGTGACCAAAGCCAGATAAAGGCCGCGCAGTCGCAATGCGGGCAAGGCAAGGATCATACCGAAGATCATGGTGATCAAGCTGGCCAAGATTAGGTTCACCTCAAAGGGCAAGCCGTAAGCGTAGTTCAGCCGTAACATGACCCAGCCGCCAACGCCCATTAGGCCCACTTGCGTCAAGCTGACCATGCCAAGCCGCGCATACATAAAGGCAGTGCCCGCTGCCGCGAGGGCAAAGCAGGCCGTAGACGTAAACACGCTGAGCCAAAAAGAGCCGACTACAAGCGGCACGATCAGACAGGCAAAGGCCGCAAACAACAGCCCCGCCGCGCCAGAGCGGGTGACGTGAAACAAATGTGTATTCATTTCAATCGCCCCCGCCAAAGGTCAGGCGATTGCCACGCTGATACCAAAGCAGAACAAGTGCCGCGATTGCGAAAGGGGCAACGGGGCGCACACCTTTGAGCAGGGGTGAGAGCGTTAGCAGGCTTTCGATAACTCCCATCGACAGGCCTCCGATCAGGACCAGCGAGAGGTGTTCAAGACGTCCGCAAATGGCAGCGGCAATGGATGGGATTACCATGAATGTGATGACGGTTGGTTCAAGGCGAATGAGATCACCGAACATCAATCCTGTAAAACCTGCAATGACGCCGCTGAGCGTCCATGCGATGGTCTCAACCCTTAGGATCGGGATGCCAATCAAGGCCGACAAGTCGCGGTCATTGGCAAGCGACCGCATTTGCAAGCCAATGGCTGTGTATTTCAGATAAGCCCAGATGCCGATCACAAGCGCAATGGAGGTCCCGAATACGATCAATCGCGTAACCGTAACGCGCAGGCCCAACAATCGGACGCCAATCTTGTCCGTGGGCAGGGTCAAACTGCGCGGGTCATCGACCCAAATGAAACTGACCAAGCCTAGGATAATCAGCGCAAACCCCAACGTCGCTACCGCTTTCACCACAGGCTCGCGCCATGCCAATAGGGGTGCAATCAGGCGGCCATAGAAAAGCGAGATGAGCAGCGCGACTAGGATGGAAGACAGCCAAGCAATCGGGGGCCAGATCTGCCACTGTGCCAGTTGCCAAGCGGTCATGGCACCCGCTGCACCCGCCGCACCGTTGGCTAAATTAAGAACGCCTGTCGCGCGGTAAAGCACAACTAGCCCGATACCGCCAAGTGCATAAAGCGAACCAACGGCAAGGCCGGAAACGAAGAACAGCCCAAGCACTTTGCTAGGCTTGCCCCATCCCAGCAGCAGAATGATAAGCGTCATGGCGCAGACATATAGCGCTACGTTGATAAGTGTGTTGCGTGCCACGCCAGCGATCCTCCAATTGAATGATGGCGGCGGAAAATACCGCCGCCATCTATTTTGAACATTGGTAGGATCAGCGCAGGCCAAGCTCTTTTTCAATGGCGATATGCGGTGCAAAATAGGCGCTATCAAACTCGTAGCATTCGCGCACAATCTCGTAACCGCCATCGATGATCTTGGTCATATATCCCGCGTGGTTCGGCATGTGAAAATCAGCATCGCCGACATAGTAGGGGCCGCACATCAGATCGGAAGTGTACCCAGAGATCGAGCGGATCGCGTCCGTTACTTTGGTGCGGTCGTCCATGTCGGCTGGGTCCATCTCCATCATACGTTTCACGAAATACGTGGCAGATAAATAGCCGGACTGCGCAAATGTATCGCGTGGATCATCTGGGTTGGCAAAGGCGTTCATCACCTTGATGAAGTTCTGGGCGTCAGGACCGTTAACCGAGAATGGTGCAAGCTCGGCGTTCACGTAAACCGCACCATTCCAATAATCGCCCAATGCTGCTGGTACTGACAGATCATAAAGTGGCGTAGGGGCGATCCAATTGTAGGCGTCGCGCAAATCCTGCTCTTCGGCAGCCTTGAGAACCGCAATCGCTAGGCCCGCTGGCAGATTCATCAATATAGTATCTGCGCCGCTGGCAATCGCTTCGAGCAAGGCAGAGTTCACGTCAGGAGCGCCTGGGTTCAACAAAGCCATCGAGCCTGTGCCACCACGTGCCTCCATCAAGCCGATGCTTTCCTTGCACGACCATGGGCCGTTGTTGGGAATGTTCAGCGCAATGCATGCCACGTTGGTTGCGCCCAATTCTTCTTGGGCGTATTGTGTCGCACCTAGATTTGAGGGCAGGGGGCCTTGATTTGTCGAAACGATGTTTGGCGTTTCGTGACACTCGGAAATTGCGCAGGCAGCGGCCATCGACATGATGCCCTTGTCCACGTAAGTCTGCGCGTTTACAGCCATTTCCATGAACGACCCGTTGCCGACAAGCGCAACTGCGCCTGCGTCATCCACCAACTTGGCTGCGGCCTGTGCGGCCTGTTCGGGGTTCCATTGGTCATTCTCGACGCGGTAATCGACGGGGCGGCCATTGATGCCACCGTTCGCATTTACGCAATCAAAATACGCTTTGGCTGCGTCGGTTGATGCAGAAAAGTCGCCCGGTGCCGCATTGCCGTGAATGCCACCAACGATGATCGGTGCGCCTGTTGCAGCTTCCCCAGTGTTCAGCCCGCAGATGGGATCCGCCATTGCTTGACCCGCAAGCCCCGCAAAACTAATGCCAGCAATGATTGCCAGTTTGTTGAGTTTAGTCATTTGTTTTCCTCCCAGAAAGTTAAATTAACGTGTTCATTTTAGGCGATTTTACGATCCTCCAAGATCATCTCTGCCGCTTTTTCAGCGATCATTATTGCAGGAGCATTAGTGTTTCCGCTGATAATTTTTGGCATGATTGAGGCGTCTACGACCCTCAGGCGGGGCACACCGTGCACCCGTAGGCGCGGATCAACGACAGCGTTTGTGCCAGTGCCCATCGCGCAGCTGCCAACAGGATGATAAACTGTGCGCGCCTCGGCCCTGATGAAATCAGCGATGGCAGTATCTGATTGCGCATCGCTTCCCGGCAGAAGTTCGGTCAGGCCGTGCGCTGTCATTGGAGCTTGTGCAAGGATTTGGCGCGCAAGTTTTACACCGCGTATCAAACGGGTCATATCGTCCTCATGCGTGAGTAATCCCAAATCAATCTGTGGAGGCCCACCTGGTGTTGTACGCGTTATCGCGCCACGGCTTTTGGGCTGTAGAATGCAGGCGTGTAATGAAACCCCGTGACCGTATTCGATGAGCCGACCGCGCAGGCTCTTGCGCCCTGGGATAAGGTGAAACTGGATATCCGGGCGCGTCTCGGTGGGACTGGAGCGTACAAAACCGCCTGCTTCAACCATGTTGGACGACAGCATGCCCCGCCTTGCAAATAGCCACGTTATTGCATCGAGCGTCAACTTGGGCAGTGCTTTGACAGAAACGCCATAAGGCGTGATTGACTGGCTTTTTGAGATGACCATTACGTCTACATGGTCGTGCAGGTTTTGACCGACGCCGCTGAGATCATGAACAACTGTTGTCCCCGTACTTTGCAAAGCGGCACTTGGCCCGATGCCAGAGCGGAGCAGTATATCAGGGGATCCTATGGCCCCTGCTGACAGGATCACCTCTGCGCGGGCTTTGATAATGTGTTGAGTGCCATCAGGTCTTTGCAGCGTAACATGCGCAGTGTCTTGCGTGGTAGAGACGGTATGGACTGTAGATCTCGTTACTATCTTCAGATTCGTGCGATCCGTGATGTTATGCAAAAATGCAGCAGCAGTCGAATGACGTCGTCCGTCCTTTTGGGTGACTTGATATATGCCCATGCCCTCTGGGTCTTCGACATTGAAGTCGGGGCATTGCCCAAATTGTAATTTCCCCGCAGCCTCGATAAACGTATGATCCATCGCATTTGGATCGCGTTGTTGAGACACAGACAAGGGGCCATCACGGCCATGAAATGCGTCGGCCAAATGAGGATCAGTATTGGCTTCGGATTTTTTGAAATAGGGGAGCACTTCGTCGTACCCCCAGCCTGTACACCCTTCACCAAGCCAACCATCATAGTCGTCGCGATGACCACGGATGTAGACCATGCCGTTGATGGCAGACGATCCACCAAGTGCTTTGCCGCGTGGGATTCCGATTTTCCGGTTGTTGAGCGCTGTTTGCGGGGCAGATGAGAATTGCCAATTGAAGCGCGGCATTCTGGGCAAGACCATGACACCTAGCGGTGTTGTGATGAGGGGCGAACGGCCATTTCCACCCGCCTCGATGAGGCAGACAGTGATCGTTGGATCAGCGCTTAATCGATTGGCAAGTACAGCTCCTGATGAGCCTGCACCAACAATCACATAGTCAAAGACCGTCATGAGTTCCCCCGAGCGAGAGGAATTCCCTCACTTGGGAAAAGTCTATTGCTATTTCTTTGGTTTTTCTTTGGTATGCTGGAAAGTGCGTTTGAGGAATCAACATGTCCGGGGCCATTCAACTAAAAGATGCAGCCTACTTCGCTGATCTATCTGATCAAGCAGGATTGAAAGCAGCGTTGAGCGTGGTTGAGAGCAGCAACCATGTTGTGGTGATATCCGACAATTCGACTTTCTTGGACGGCTGTTTGGTAACTGGCCCCGTTATGTTCGCAGATATCGGTCTGGACGGTGACTTGTTGGACTCACATTCTGTTTACACCTCATTGAGGGACCGATTGGGAAGTGATCCTTCCAAGACAACACTGATCGTTGATATGACGTGGTGTATTGATTCACTTGATGCCGAAAACGCACTTGAAAATTGGAGCGTGGCTGTCGAACAGCTTTGCGAGATGCACGCGTGCTCTGTCATTTCCGTCTATAACTATAACTTGCTTCTAGAGACCCAAATGCAGGTCGCTCTGCGGAGACATCGCCAATTTCTTGCGCCATCGGGTGTGTATGAAAATCCGTTTTGGCTACCGTCACGATTGCGCCTAAGTGGGGCTGCCGACGAGCAACTTGCGTTCCTATTGGGCCGTGTCGTGCCAGATCATGCTGGGCTACAAATTCTTGATCCAGATGATCGCGGATATGCGCGCGGGGCCAGCCCAATGTGGTTGGATAACAGTCAGCACCTTGAACTTTCGGATCGCACATCGGAACGGTGGCAAATCAGATGCCTTGGGCGTCTCAGGGTGTACCAAAGTGGGCAGTTGGTCGAATGGACAACACCGGGTGGAGCGCCACACAAGACGCGCGCATTGTTTTGCTATCTCCTTCAAAGTGGCGAAAAGGGCGTTCAGGCGGATCGTATTAGTGAGCTGATGTGGCCCGATCAAGCGGATGAAACCCGCAAACGTGCGCGTCTGCACCACGCGATTGCGATGCTACGCAAGGCGTTTGGAACCAAGACCGCAGTGTTGCGAGAAGGGGAGTATTACCGCCTGAATGCGCCAATCGGCAGCTGGACGGATATTGCAGCTTTTGAACAAGGATGCCGCCGCGGGTTGGCGCTGGCCAAGCAGGACGATCCAATTGGTGCGCTGCGGATCTACCGTGCAGCAGAGCGTCAATATCAAGGCGATTTGTTTGAAGACTTACCGATAGAATATACGCATAACGATCTAGAGGATTGGTGTCGTCCCCGGCGTCGTTGGCTGCGTCAGATGTCGTTAAAATTGTTGCGCGACATGTCGACTGTGATGCGCAGCCAGGGCCTAGCTGATGAGGCGTTAGAGAAATGTCACAAAGCGTTGAGCATCGATATGGCCAATGAGGCCACGAATATCGAGACGATGCGTGTGCTTCATCTGCAGGGTAGATTCGAAGCGATTGATCGCCAATATGAGCAGTTTTTAGTTGCTTCAGACCAGCGCGGTTCAGATGTTGCGAACACGCGATTGCATAAGCTTTACCGTAGGTTGGCGTCTTGAACCGAGTATAGATCTGGTCCTTTTTGAGACCTCCAAAAGTAATCCAAAGAAAAACCAAAGAATGTCTCATAGGATTAAGGGGCGTTAGGTAATGTCCACCTGTGGAGGAATTTTTATGAACGTGCAAAACCCTGTCTGCCCCGTTAGCGGATACGATCCTTATGATCTAAGCGCACCTCACGGGGATTGGAAAAGCTTTCGCGAGGAAGCGCCGGTCTTCTATCACGCAGAGACCGATTATTGGATTGTCTCGCGCTATGACGACATCAAAGCGGTCTACGACGACTGGGAGACGTTCTCGTCTGAGAATGCACAATCGCCTGTGACCCCACTGGACACTGCGGCCAAGGCGATCATCAAAGCGGGGGGGTTCACTTCTGGCCTATCAGCCCGAACGCCGCCGACACATACGCGCATTCGAAAAGTTGCGCAGACTGCCTTTAGCCCTCGCCGTTTCAAAGCGATTGAGCCGCAGATTGAATCAATCGTTAAGCGCCACCTCGACAAGCTTGAGGGCAAAGAAAAGGTCGATTTCTTTCGCGAAGTCGCCTATCCAGTACCGGCCTTGGTGCTGTTCACACTCATGGGTATCCCCGACGAGGATGTGGGCAAGGTCAAAGATTGGGCCACCAGCCGCGCTTTGCTGACATGGGGCAATCTCAAAGGTGACGATCAAGTACCACACGCGCAAGGCATGGTCGATTACTGGAGTTATTGCTGTATGCTTGTTTCTGCGCGCAAGGCCGAACCAAGCGATGATTTCCCCAGCGACATGGTACGTGCGCAGGCGGAGGGTGCCGACATCACCGACGAAGAAATCGCGGGTGTAATGTATTCAGTACTTTTTGCAGGTCATGAGACGACAACAACTTTGATGGCCAATTCGCTTAAGGTTCTGATGGACAATCGATCAGCGTGGGACGCGCTATGTGCGGACCCCAGCAAGATCCGTAATGCCACTGAAGAAATCTTGCGCTACGCCCCGTCGATAGTGTCGTGGCGGCGGTTGGCGAAGAAAGCAACGCAGATTGGTGGAGTGGATATTCCTGAGGGTGCCAACATTCTGGTTATCATGGGTGCTGGCAACCGCGATGAAGTCGTGTTTCCGAATGGTGAGGATTTCGATATCGAACGTGGCAATGCCCGCACTCATTTGAGTTTTGGATATGGCATTCATTTTTGTATAGGTTTGCAACTGGCAAAGCTGGAATTTGGGATCACGCTGCGTGAGCTGACACAACGGTTTCCAAACCTGCAATTGGCCGATGAATATCCTATTAACTACATCCCAAACATTTCGTTCCGCGTGCCGGACAAGTTGATCATCAGACCCCATGGTGCCACATGAGCAATCTTTACACACTTCCCTTCGATCAGATCAGTGATGCCGATTTTGGCCGTGTGGGTGGCAAATGTGCTTCACTTGGCGATATGACCCAAGCGGGGGTGGCGGTGCCAATGGGGTATGCGATCACAACGGATGCATATGTTGCGATGCTTGATGACACGGGATTGCGGACAGAGTTGGAAAACCACCTGACTGGTATTGATGTTGATGATTTTGCGGGACTGGATAAGGCAGCGCATGCAATTCAGGTTCGATTTTGTTCGCATCATTTGCCTGCAAAAGTTGAACAAGCCATTCGCGATGCCTACGCAATTATGGGCGATGACCTGCCTGTTGCTGTAAGATCTTCCGCGACAGCCGAAGATCTGCCAGATGCATCATTTGCTGGTCAACAAGATACTTACCTTTGGGTCGTTGGGGCTGATGATGTTGTGAATAAAGTGCGCGATTGCTGGGCCTCACTTTTTACAGCACGCGCGATTGTGTACCGCGAAAAGAACAACATCCCACACATTGAAACCTTGATGAGCGTAGCTGTCCAAAAGATGGTGAACGCGCGCGCTGCTGGTGTTGCGATGACACTTGATCCCAATACAGGGGACCGTACCCGCATAGTGATAGATTCCTCTTGGGGTCTTGGCGAAACTGTTGTCTCTGGCACGGTGACACCAGATAATTTTGTTGTCGAAAAAGTACTACAGGAAATTCTGGACCGCACCATTTCTGACAAACACATTGAACTTATAGGTGACGCAGTCCGTGGCGAAGCGATTGAGCGGACGGTAGAGGCCCCGCGCAACACGGCCCCAAGCTTGACTGACGCAGAAGTCATGGCAGTGGCAATGCTGGCCAAATCGTTAGAACGCCAAAAGAAGTGCCCGCAAGACGTAGAATGGGCGATTGATGCGGACCTGCCCGACGGTGAGAACCTTGTGGCGTTGCAAAGTCGGCCTGAAACTATCTGGTCACAAAAAGCCAAGGACAGACCAAAGAACTCATATGCGACGGGCATGATGAGTATCACCAAGACGCTCACCAATCCGTATGCGGGCAAAGTCAAATCAAACTAAGAAACGTTTCTGGGAGGAAATAAACGATGAACGCTAAAATCTCCATGTTTCCAAGTGCCTATGACCTTAAAGCGCCCAAAGGTGCCGAAGGATGGGAGGAAATGTACCCATATTACACGCGTTTCAATCCTGCGCGCCGAGAAGAAGAAGATGGTAAATTCTGGTTCTGTAACTCGCAGCATTGGCCAACACCGTTCAAATCTTTTGATACGATCATGCTTGATTTCGCGATCAAATGTCTAGGTCAATATAACACCCGCCACCTGTTGATCCCGCCTGCAAATGGCATCGATTACCGCATCCACAATGGCTACGTCTATTTCTCTCCTGTTGGTGTCGCGCCCGAGGATATTGAGGCACGTGTGCCAATCTTTATGGAGCGTGCTGGCCACTACTTTATGAACTGGGATCAATTGCTGGCTGACTGGAAAGTCAAGGTGAAAGGCGCAATTGATGAGCTGAACGAGATCGAGTTCCACGCGCTGCCTGAGAAAGAAGATTTGGAAGTTGTCACTGGCGGTGTTGGCCTTGATAGTACCAACCATCTTTTTGAGGGTTATGAGAAATCAATCGAGCTTTGCTATAAGATTTGGCAGTACCACTTTGAATTCCTAAACCTTGGTTATGCGGCCTATCTTGATTTCTTTGGCTTTGTGAAAGAGCAGTTCCCGTCGATCCCGGATCAGGCGATTGCCAAGATGGTTCAGGGCCAAGATTCCGAACTGTTCCGTCCCGACGATGAGCTCAAGAAGCTTGCGAAGTTGGCGGTTGAACTTGGCCTTGAGGAGGCTGTAAACACAGGCGACGTTGATGCGGCGCTCACTGCGATTGGAGCGTCAAAAGGTGGTGACACCTGGATTTTACAGTGGGAAGAGTCCAAAGATCCTTGGTTCAACTTCACATCTGGCAACGGGTTTTATTCGACAGATAAATACTGGATTGACCACCTTGATATTCCTATGGGGTATATCCGGGACTATATCGAGCGTATACATGATGGTGACGACATCTCCCGCCCAACTGAGGCCTTGATCAAAGAACGTGACCGCATCACTGCCGAATACCGCGACATGATGGACGAAGACGCCCAAAAGGCGTTTGATGGCAAACTTGGCCTTGCGCGCACAGTGTTCCCCTATGTCGAGGATCACAACTTTTACATCGAGCATTGGGCGTTGGGTACGTTCTGGCGCAAAATGCGTGAACTTAGCTCACTGTTGTCGGATCAGGGGTTTTGGCCCAATGTTGATGGCATGTTCTACCTCAGCCGTACTGAGGTGCGCGATGTGCTTTGGGACTATTCCCAAGCTTGGGCTATTGGTACTGAAATTCACGGCGGCGGTATTTGGCCCGCAGAGATTGAGCGCCGTGACGCCATCCTAAAAGCGCTCCAATCAGAGCCGCCGGTTCCGGCGCTGAACAACCCACCTGAGGTGATAACCGAGCCATTCACAATTATGCTATGGGGCATCACATCCGAGGCAGTTGAAAGCTGGGTCGCCGCAGATGATGCAGGCGATGGGCTGCGCGGCATGGCGGGATCGCCAGGCATCGCTGAAGGAATTGCGCGGGTTTTGCGCAGCCCTGACGAGCTTTGTCTGTTACAAAAAGGCGAGATCCTCGTGACGCCAGTAACGGCCCCGTCTTGGGCACCCGTGTTTGGTAAAATCAGCGCTGCCGTGACAGATATTGGCGGTATGATGAGTCACGCGGCGATTGTGTGTCGTGAGTATGGTCTGCCTGCAGTGACAGGTACTGGTAAGGCCAGCACCAAGATCAAAACAGGCATGCGCGTTCGTGTGGATGGCAACAAAGGCACGGTCGAAATCCTCGACTAAGCCCAACAGCAGCGCGTGTATTCTCTCTCGCGCGCTGTGATTTGGAAATCTGTTATGAGCGATCTTTCTCGTTACGATCCAGTTTGGCGCAGTGCTGAAACATATATGCGTGCACGCAAGAATGATGTGCATATCCCGCTTTCGTTTGATTGGTGCCAGCGTTTGCTGGCCGTGCATCCAGACGCGGACGCTGACATCTGCTCGCTTGCGATCTTGCTACATGACATCGGGTGGCACTCGATTGATCAAACAGACATTATTGAGCAGGGTTTCCGCTCTGATAATTTTCTGACCTCTGACGTGCGGTACTTACATGAAAGCGAAGGTGTGCGCCTTGGCACCGAGGTTCTTAAGCAGACCGGTTGGTCGCAAAATGTGATTGATGCTGTATGCGAGATCATCGACGGTCACGATACGCGCCCTGATCCGCACCATCTAAATGATTGTATTGTGCGCGATTCTGACAAACTCTGGCGCTATGATGTGCCTGGCATTGCGATTGCGTCTGATTGGTTCGGGCATACACCGCATCAATATGCAGCACATTTGGACAAGAGCCTTGATAAGCTTGAAACTGATGTCGGCCGTCAGATGGCAGTAGAAGTGCTTGCCGCATCCCGCAAGTCACTGAAACTACACGTTCTCTAAGGAGTAAACATGCTATGGATATGTTCATTGAGGGTGCTTGGGTCGCTTCACATTCTGGAGAAACCGATCCCGTTACAGACCCGAGTACGACACAGGTTTTTGACACAGTTCCGCGTGCCAATGCGCAGGATGCGCAGGATGCGATCAAAGCTGCGCAACAGGCTTTCAAACACTGGAGCCAGCGCACAATGGCCGACCGCGTCGTTATTTTGAAAGCCTGTGCTACCTTGATGCGCGAAAACGTGCAAATGCTTGGCGATGCGCTTCATCGCGAATTGGGCCGCCCTTTGCCGGGGTGCGTCGCTGAGATCATAAGCTCGGCTGATTTACTTAACATCTACATCGAAGAGGGCCTTCGCCTTCATGGTGAAATGCCGATTGCGACGGGTGTTGGTGAAAAAACCATGATCACCCGTGACCCTATTGGCGTCGTTGTGGCGATTACACCGTTCAACTTCCCAATCACTTTACTGATGTTTAAAATTGGCGCGGCCTTAACTGCGGGCTGCACTGTTGTGGCGAAACCCTCGGAAGACACACCAACCTCGACCCTATTGCTCGCCGAAATTTTCCACAAAGCGGGTTTGCCAAGTGGCGCATTCAATGTCGTGACAGGCACAGGACAAGGAGTCGGCGAAGCTTTGGTCAACCATCCAATCCCAAGAAAGATCGCCTTCACAGGTGGCGGTGTTGCGGGCAAAGCGATTGCCGCAGCGGCGGCGGGAACAGTCAAGCGCGTCACGCTAGAGTTGGGTGGTCATTGCCCCGCCATCGTTTGCGCGGATGCGGATTTGGACAAAGCGACCACCGCAATCTCGCGCCATGGCACAGCCAACTCTGGTCAATTCTGCTACCGTGTTAACCGAGTTTACGTCGAGCGCGCAGTATATGACGAATTTCTTGAAAAATTGACTGATAAAGTTGGAGCTTTAACCCTCGCACCTGCTGGCGGGAAAGGTGATCTTGGGCCGATCATCAACGAAAAGATTTTTACAAATTCAGTGTTGCAAAGTGATGACGCCAAAGCAAAAGGCGCGCGTATACTCTGTGGTGGTGCGCGTCAAACAGGCGATGGGTTTGATGAGGGTTTTTACTTTCCACCGACGATCCTTGCGGACGTCACGGATGAGATGCTGGTGCTGCAAAAAGAAACCTTTGGTCCCGTTCTGGGGATTTGCCCCGTTGATAGCGCCGCAGAGGCGTTGGAGAGTGCAAACAATAGCGAATATGGCCTTGCTGGCTTTGTTTTCTGCCGCGATCTAGCCAAGGGTCTGACCCTTTGCGAAGGGCTTGAAGCGGGTCTGGTTTGGCTTAACGATATCCAGAGATCATCGCATTACACCCCATTTGGGGGCGTTAAGCAAAGCGGAATAGGGCGCGAGAAGGGGCGTTGGGGCGTTGAAGCTTACCTCGAATATAAGACGATTTATCTTAGCTATGAGGTGCCTGAATGAGCGAGGCTTTATTGCGCGACCAAGACCTTGCTATGTGGCACGCAGCCCGCCCATTTTTGGATGTGCGCAACAATGATGAGCACACGCTAGTTGCTTATGGTCTTGCCAAGACCTTGCTAAAGCTCATCCCCGAAGCGGATGCAGATATCGTTTTGCCAGCACTCTTGTTGCACGATGTTGGGTGGAAGAAAGTAGATCCTAATCTTTTGTTGTTGGCTATTGGCAAAAATCCTACTCGTAAGGATTTGGTGCGCGATCATGAGGTGTTCGGTGTTGAAATCGCAAGGACGATCATAGTGGAACACGGCCCAACTGGTATTGATGTTGAGGCTGTTCTTGCAATCATCGACGGGCACGACACGGACAAAACTGCGCGTTCCATCAATGATGCCGTTGTCAAAGATGCCGACAAAGGTTGGCGTACGACCGTACATGGGATGCGCATTATTAGGGAGTGGTACGACCAAACCGTCACAGAATATGTTGAAACGCTTGAGAAAGTCTCGCTGCCGTTCATGTTAACTGATGCTGGTCGCGCGATGTCACACTGCTTTATTGCGGCATTACGTGCCGAGGCAAAATTAGAACCCCTGATGAAAGATTCCCTCGATGTCTGAACTGAACTTGAATGCAAAACGTGTGATCGTTACGGGCGCGGCGGGCGGTCTGGGACGCGCCTTTTGTGAAAGGCTTGCGGCGGCTGGGGCACATGTCTTTGCCGCGGACATCAATGATGTGGGTGCCGCACAAACAGCAAAAAACATAACAACAGCAGGTGGGTTTTGCGTTTCTGGCAAAGTTGATGTCTCAAATCATGAAAGCTGTGCAGCACTTATCGGGCTGGCAGAGGAAAAGCTAGGTGGGTTGGAGGTACTTGTGAACAATGCAGCACTTTACGGTACGCTGAGCCGTGCCCCGTTCGAGGACCTGAAAGAGGACGAATGGGACCGCGTTTTTTCGGTCAATGTGAAAGGTGTCTGGCAAATGACACGTGCCGCCTCGGGTTCATTGAAGTCGTCTGGCAATGGATCAATCATCAACATCGCTTCGGCTACGGTTTTCTCAGGATCACCGCAATGGATGCACTACGTCGCCTCCAAGGGGGCAATCATTGCGATGACTCGCGTGATGGCGCGTGAGCTTGGCGGCGACAGCGTGCGTGCGAACGTCATTGCGCCGGGTATTACATTGACTGAAGCAAGCCTGAATTTGATGGCTGACGCAAAAACCTACGGTGCAAACCGAGCAGCCCTTTTGCGCAATGGTGAGGTGGATGATATTAGCGGTGGGGTGCTTTATTTCGCGTCAGACTTGTCCAAATATACGACTGGACAAACTTTGGTTATCGACGGTGGAAAGCAGTTTATCTAGCAGCTGCCTCATTATTTTACGGGTTCAGGAAAGTGTCTGGTTTTGTCAGATTAAACCTGCTTGAAGCGGGCAGGGCGGTTTTGTAATGTGCGTGAATGACGAAACATCCTGCATTTCGCTACATCAAACCTGGCTCAGGGTTCCTGGACCAACTGCCTAGGCCCGTGGACGGGGAACCAAGAATTGGGGCTCTATCGGAAAACAGAGCACGCACCTACGTCCTGCCACCAGTGCTGCCTAGGCTCAGTTGGGGTTGGTTTGTCTAAGTCAATGGACTGGTAGCAGGGGTTACTGAGCCCAATCCAAACAGATGCATCACGCCAGGCTCACCCCGGACCCCGCTATCCTAGGGCCCTGCGTCTTGGATCGCGGCCCTTTAGTGTTGGGGTTGTAGATTCATTTGGGGGTAATTTCGTTTGGATGCATCGCTACCCACACACTAATTTCAAGCTAAACTGTGACGCTGCTCTGGCTGAGTGGCTACAATTGTTGAGCGCATAGATTTCGATTGCCCCATCAATCTGATGTTTGTTTTCATTAAGTTGACAGTACCCGTGCGACTTCTCATTAGCCTGATGGCACCCTCAGCTGTCTACGACCTCATTAACTTTGAAGCTAATCTAGGTCAGCTAAGGAAAGTGGTGAGCGCTACTGTTTGTATTATTGGCTTATTCCCATTTCTCTTACTTTTCGTGCGATCGCATTGCCGATCGCTGCATGCGCCGATTCATCCAAATGTACTCCATCACATGGGCTGACGGCCGCAACATCGCCCGCGTTAAAAAACTCGCATCTATGGAACGCACATTCTTCGGCTAAGGCCTGTGGCAATTCCAATTGCTTTGCCTCTGCCCCTCGAAAGTTACCAGCGGCATATGCCACTTCGCTAACAGGTACAGGTGCTATGGCCAAAATATGATTTGTCATACCACTGGTCTTTGCGAATTCGATCAATCGTCCAACAGATCTTGAGATTTCTAATCCAGTCACAGAAAATCGGTTCTTTAAGTCGTTGGTCCCCAGCATAACGATGAACAGATCCACAGGACCATGGGCGTACAGCGAAGATTGTAAAACGGTAAGCCCATTGCGCATTCCACCCTCAACCGAATCATCATGGACAGTTAAGCGCCCCGGAAGAGCGTCCGTCACAACATCCCAATCTGGCCCTAATTCTGCGGCCATAACTTTAGGCCACGCAGTATTACCGGGCCAAACAACCGTTTCCCCACGTCGCCATTCTGGCGGCCAGCCATAACTATTACTGTCTCCAAAAACCAAACATCTTGGCATTGCAAATGCTCCCACTTCTTGAAATTTCCATCAAAGAATCCTTGGACATGCAATCAATCTCCGGCGTGTCAGATAGCCCTGCGCTTGCTGTGTTCACGCCGATACACCCGTACCTCGCCGTCCAGTATCAGGTACGTGTCATCACGCAGCTGCCGCATGTCCCACTCCTCACAGCAACACTACGGCAGGGTGGACCAACGAGTCCATCAAAGTGTGTGTTTGGAAGGCATAGTTTTCTAGAGTTCCTAGGTGGATAATTCGCACTAGCTTGCTAAACACAATCGAGTGGCAAAAGTCCCTCCTTTTACTTCGTATGTACGTCACTCAGAATTGAGGAACCTTCGTTGCTGCGCTGATAGGCTTGAGGGGTACTGTCAGATTAAACTAGCTTGAAGCGGGCAGGGCTGCTTTGTAGCATCTTTGGATGACAAAACAGTCTCCTTTTCGCTACGTAATGTGGAGGACCTTCTTCATGAACGGGGTGTGGAGGTTAGTCATGAAACAGTTCGGTTTTGGTGGAACCGCTTTGGGCCAATGTTTGCATCAGAGATTACTAGGAAACGACGTAATCAGGCACGAAGTCATTCTAATTGGCAGTGGCACCTAGATGAAGCCTTTGTGAAGATCAACGGCGAACGGCACTACCTTTGGCATGCTGTAGATCACGAAGGTGAGGTGCTTGAGAGTTATGTAAGCAAGCGCCGAGATCGCAAGGCTGCATTGAAATTCATAAGAAAATCGATGAAGCGCAGTGGCCAGCCTAGAATTATAGTGACTGAC
>Ga0307997_10000486_pt1 | contig 18200 bp, 18 predicted proteins | sample Davwhametageno36_FD_203165 | JGI IMG/M metagenome (GOLD analysis project Ga0307997, IMG submission 203165) | Marine microbial communities from Davis Island wharf, Antarctic Ocean - #36 | ecosystem: Environmental > Aquatic > Marine > Unclassified | place: Antarctic Ocean: Davis Island wharf... | reverse complement strand
ACTTTTCTGATGCACCGGAACAACTTTAAATGATTTTGATTTAGATATTTTACAGGGGTTAATTTTTCAGGTTTGTAACCTTAAATCTCACTAAGCACCCGATTAAATGTCTGCAGGTGAAAATCAAAAGCTGTTTAAATCGTTTTTGTCGCTGCTATTGGATCTAATGCTTTATGCCATTGATTCTTTGTAATAAATGGCCAGCAACATGTTGAAGTCATTACAGAATGCAAGCAGTAACTGGTTGGGCTATTAAACGTTATTTATAGACAACCCAGGGTGCCTTTTATTTAACCTGTTTAAAGTCTTTTATTTGCCGTCATGTAAAGTCCTATTAGTTATTGCTCTTTGACAACCCTAAGGCTATACCGAACCCTATAAATGTTACACCACTGATGCGATTGAATGCGCGTTGATTTTTTACGTTTTGAAAAAACTGTTTTGTTCGACCAGCAACCAAGGCATAAAATAAAAAAATCAAAAGTTGGAGTACAGCCGCCGTTAAGCCAAGAATAACTACTTGGATAAAAAGAGATTGTTCAGGATCAATAAACTGCGGTAATAGCGCACTGACGTATACCAGAGCTTTAGGATTTGAAAATGTAACGAAGAAGGCTTGTTTAAATAATGAGGTTTGACTAACTGCTGGTGCTGAACTATGCACGTCACGGTCATGATTAACGGTCAATGAAAACCATAGTTTCAGGCCTAAATACACCAAGTAAGCGGCGCCAATGATTTTTAAAATATAAAACAAATGACTAGATGCCGTTAGAATAACGCCTAAACCTAAAGCACTGAACACAACCAAAAATTGAAAGGCTAAAACATTACCAAACGCACCAGTTATTGCACGTTTGGTTCCAAACTTTACACTATTGCTGATAACTAAAATTACAGATGGCCCAGGAGACAGCATGAAAATGCCGGTCACTGCGACGTATAGCCAATATTGATCAGTACTCATGGTTGCTCACTAGTAATATTGCATCACGTTTTGAATCGGCGGTAAAAATACTAAAGCAATATTAGAGTTCAATCTTTGTCACCACATAAATCAACAGCCTCAATCAAACTATCCATATTTTATATTTTAGTATCCCAAACATCGGAATGTTTTTTTATGTCTGGTTTCGATCTAAACTAAAAGCTGTCTAAACTTTGACAGCCACCATGCCTAGAAAATCACCCATTGCAATCTGGCCAGGAAAATTACGTCCGCTAAAAATACCGTCAATCTTTGCGCGATATTCAGTCGGCACCTGACCCGTGCGTTTCATATCATGAACTCGCCCAAGCAAGTCACCCGCTTTAACTTCAGCACCTAGGTCAACACAAAGCTCAAACAAACCGACAGATTCGCTAAATACAAAGCAGTTTTGGTCAGGCATATCGAGCATTATACTGTCGTCAACTTCGAGTTCACCTTGAATAATGCCTGCATGGCGTAAAATATTTCGAATGCCTTTTTTGGCGATGGCAATAGTTGCTGCGGTAGTGCTGCCACCCCCCGCTAATTCAGTACTGATAAAAGTTTTCCCCTGATTCTCGGCTGCAGTGTCATACATGTTCGCTGCTTCAATTTCTAAAAGCATCACAGAATAAGGGGCGTTAAACGCCTGCATTGCTGCCACACAGCGTGCTTGTTGAGCTTTGTCCTCGAGTACATGGGCACAACAAAAGGGTACAAACTCCAAAGTTTTACCGCCGGAGTGAAAGTCGACCACATAGTCAGCCATTGGTAATAAAGTGCGTTGAAAGTAATCGGCAATTTTTTCTGTAATGGTGCCAGCAGGGTTGCCGGGAAAAACTCGATTCATATTGCCACCATCGATAGGTGAGGTACGTTTACCCGCACAGAACGCAGGATAATTCATGCCGGGTACGATAATGACGCGCCCAGTTAGTTTGTTAGCATCAATACTGTGTGCGAGATCGTATAAAGCAATGGGCCCTTCGTATTCGTCACCGTGATTAGCCCCGGTAAATAAAATGGTGGGGCCTTTACCGTTTTGAGCAACCGTAATGGGTATCATGATAGAGCCCCAAGCAGAATTATCATGGGAGTGTGGTAATTTAAGAAAACCGTGTTGAACGCCATCCTGGTCAAAATTAACAGTAGCGGAAATAGGGCTGTTGACTGTCATGTGAAGCCTCTGATAGTGATAATTAGTTGGTTAAAATAATGAACTTCGCCCCAGTTCATTAATGAAAAAGAGAGAAAATGGCCGCTATAAATTAGACAATCTTAACAAGCGTTGTATTCAAGACATCGACTCACCATCGGCAGGCCAACGGACTCATAGTAGCCCCAATAAGGCGTTGCCATCAAGACTTGATATTTGCTCTTTTGGCGTTAAAACGCAAAGCATTTTTAACCATAGTTTTGGGGTTGCTGATAACCTGACACGGCCCAGACCTTTGCTAGGATGGAATTAAAGATAGTTTAAATATCTGCGCTTCGTATTTAAGTTTTGTTATGTTTAGACCATAAAAAGGAACAGAACTGTCATCCTATTAATTAACTTGTTACTATAGGGACAGATAGTGGCAATGGCTTTTAGACTTATAGATATAGTGTTCGGCACCTTATACTTTTAGTTAATTCATGGCATGAGGCTAGTGATTAAGTTTTTACAATTCTCACGCTCGTTGTCTTAATATATCGGCTTGAAACTATGGTGTGAGTTTTCATTGCTCGCGGTGACCAATGAATAGTTTCTTAATTGGTTGTTTGCTCTTTTTTCTTTGGTGAGCAACATTTAAGTTTCTTATTAACTTCGCTTTGCGGCATAATTTCACTCACTGTCTCTCAAAAGACTTCCGTCACGGTAATCTGCACTTATGAAAAATAAACTTGAAATCATGCTGGATATGCAGGAGGCTATGAATTCACGAGTCAATGCTGAATGGCGTCAAGCAAAAAGTGAATGGTATCGTGCTATCTGGACTGAGTGTGCCGAAATGTTGGAACATTACGGCTGGAAATGGTGGAAGCATCAACAACCGGATCTAGATCAAGTGAGATTAGAACTGGTTGATATTTTTCATTTTGCGATGAGTGATTACTTGCTGCGTGAAGTAGATAAGGCCGCCGTAGTCGAAAGGATACTCAGTGAGCTATCGAAGCCAGGTAAGGAGACTGATATTCCTCGGGCGATCGAGGTAATGGCACAGTCAACCATAGCCAATCGCATGATGCATTTTTCAGATTTTGCTAATCTCTTACAGCTCATTGATATGGATTTTGATCAACTTTATCGTCTTTATGTTGGTAAAAATGTGCTTAACTTCTTCCGTCAAGATCATGGTTACAAAGACGGCAGTTATATTAAGGTATGGAATGACCTTGAAGACAACGAACATCTCACTGAGTTATTAAATGACCTAGACAGTGATAGTGTTGACTTTAAAGAAAGCGTTTATCAAGGGTTACTCTCGCGATATCCAAGTTAAATAAGTAAAAACTCCTGCTTCTCAGGGGAATAATAATGAAATACTTTTGGAGGTAATTAAATGAAAAAATTGGTAATCAGTATGGCTGTTTCGGCAGCCCTTGTTGTCACCACTGTGGCTAGTGCCGCACCCACTAAAATTGGCATGATCACTACGCTATCTGGTGGTGGGTCTCATCTCGGTATTGATGTTCGTGACGGTTTTATGCTTGCGACAGAAATGGCAAACGCTGACCTAGAGGTTATTATTCGCGATGATGCACGCAAGCCAGACATTGCAAAATCTCTTGCAAATGAGCTTATTCAAAAAGATAAAGTCGATATATTAACCGGTATTATTTGGTCTAACTTAGCAATGGCAGTTGTACCCTCTACGGTACGTGGTGGCACCTTCTATCTATCACCGAATGCTGGTCCCTCAGCACTGGCCGGCAAAGCCTGTCATGAAAATTACTTTAATGTCGCTTGGCAAAATAATAACCTACACGAGGCGATGGGACATTTCATGAAAGGTGATGGTTTAAAGAAACCTTTTATTCTTGCGCCTAATTATCCCGCAGGTACCGATGCTTTGACTGGTTTTAAATCACGTTTTGGTGAAGCCGAAGGCGAGATTTTCACTAAGCTAGGGCAAAAAGATTATGCTGCAGAAATAGCACAAATTCGTGCGTCAAATGCAGACAGTATCTTTTTCTTTCTACCTGGCGGTATGGGCATTGCCTTTATGAAGCAATATGCGAGCTCTGGACTTAAATTGCCGGTATACGGACCAGCCTTTTCTTTCGATGAAATAATTTTGGGTGCTGTTGGTAATTCTGCTATTGGTGTTAAGAATACATCTCAATGGGCCTATGATCTTGACAATGCGGCAAACGAGCAGTTTGTCAAAGCCTTCCGTGCCAAATATGACCGCACGCCGACTTTGTATGCTTCTCAGGGCTATGACACCGCTAATTTAATTTTGTCAGCGCTCGAGAAAGCGAGACCTTCAGATAAAGATGCCTTCCGTAAGGCTTTAAAATCTGCTGACTTTGATTCGGTTCGCGGCAGTTTTAAGTTTGGTTCGAACCAACATCCAATTCAGAACATTTATGTTCGAGAAGTAGTCGCAGGTGACGGTAAGAAGCCTACCAATAAGCTTGTTGGCATTGCGATTTCAAACCTTCAGGATGCTTACGTCAGTCAGTGCTCTCTTTGATTATTGGCGTAGCTTAAATTCCAATAGCCTCTGCCACGAATATTGCTGGCAGAGGCTATTGATAAAGTTTTCATGACCCTAGCACTTGCTTTTGAACAGCTCCTAAACGGTATCCAGTTTGGTGTGATGCTTTTTTTGATGGCCTCTGGACTCACCCTGATCTTCGGCGTGATGGGGCTTATCAATCTTGCGCATGGCTCCCTATACATGGTGGGTGCTTTTGTCTGTGCCTATGTGACTGGTTTGACGGGCTCTTTTTGGCTTGGACTAGTGGCCGGTTCTTTAGGGGCTGCTTTGATGGGTGTAATGGTTGAAGTGTTGGTAATTCGTCGGTTGTATCACCGAGACCACCTTGATCAGGTTTTGGCTACTTTCGCATTAATTCTTATTTTATCTGAAGGTACGGCATGGGTTTTTGGATCACAACCCTTATGGCTTGATATACCTTCAATACTAAAAGGTTCAGTTGAGTTAGGGGTCCTTATTTATCCAGTTTATCGAATTTTAATCATTGTTGTGGGCGTACTAGTTGCGCTCGGATTGTATCTATTGATTTCTCGAACACGTATTGGTATGAGGATTCGTGCTGGGGAAAATGATCGCGAAATGATTGGTGCGCTAGGGGTCAATATTTCAGTTCTCTATACCTTTGTTTTTGCTGTGGGTGCTGCACTGGCAGGTCTGGCTGGCTCATTAGTCGGTGCCTTGCAATCGGTAGAAGTCGGCATGGGTGAGCCCGTGCTGATTCTAGCGTTTGTAGTGATTGTTATCGGTGGGATAGGTTCGATTAAAGGCGCATTGATCGGTGCAATGCTGGTTGGTATCGTCGACACGCTCGGCCGCGTGTTATTACCGAGTCTCTTTCAATGGTTTATGGAACCATCGGCAGCGGCTAGCGTGGGCTCAGCATTGGCGTCTATGCTAATTTATTTATTGATGGCGATTATATTGGCTATCAAACCAAAAGGGCTATTTCCTGCCAATGACTAATTCGAATGTGAGTCTTAATCAAAGTCGCAATATGAGTCGAGAGTCCTGGGTTAATGGGTTTTTGTTAGTTGCCATCGTATTAGCCCCCGTCATTGCCACAATGATGGATGAAGTCTATTACGTTAACTTGTCATCCCGTATTATTATTATTGCAATGGCTGCTGTCGGTTTAAACTTTGCGCTTGGCTTTGGGGGCATGGTGAGCTTTGGGCATGCCGCATTTTTTGGTCTGGGTGGTTATGTCGCGGGCATTGCTGCTTACCACTCATTTGAAGGCACGCTGTTTCTAGGGCTAGTACCCGCCACCGATCAAATGTTACTGATTTGGCCTGTCGCATTGTTTGTTGCTGCTATTATTGCCTTGTTAATAGGGGTAATCAGCCTGCGTACCCAAGGCGTCTATTTTATTATGATCACGCTTGCTTTTGCGCAAATGATTTATTACTTCTCTATATCATTGACAACCTATGGCGGCGAAGACGGTTTATCTATTATTCTAAGGAATAGTTTTGTTGTGGGTGATTCGAATAATCCGCTGCAATTTTTTATGGTTTGTTTTGCAGCCTTGATACTGTCACTTTGGTTGACCCATAAAATGGTGGGTTCTCGGTTTGGTGCCGCTTTGACAATGGCGAAATTAAATGAAACCCGCCTCGCAACAGCCGGTATTGAACCATACTCGATTCGGTTAGTGGCCTTTGTCGTGTCCGCTATGATAACCGCCTTCGCGGGTGCATTATTTGCTGACCTAAATGGTTTTGTAGATCCCAGCATGTTGAGTTGGCATCGTTCGGGTGAAATTATCGTTATAGTTGTTTTGGGGGGCGTTGGACGTTTGTTTGGTCCGATAGCGGGTGCTATTGCCTTTGTCCTACTAGAAACCTTCCTTGGTGGCTTTACTGATCGGTGGCAGCTATTTCTTGGGTTGGTCTTATTGGGTGTTGTGCTATTTGCTCGCGGTGGCTTAATTGGTTTGATGGCAGGTAGTTCACGTCATGGTTGATTCAAATGACTGATTCAACTACTGATTCAATAATGCGAATCGAAAAGCTGTATAAAAGTTTTGGTGCGTTAAAAGCCACCGATGACGTTACACTGGAATTACGCAAAGGTGAAATTCACGCGTTAATCGGCCCTAACGGTGCGGGAAAATCGACATTGATTGCGCAGATAGCGGGTTCACTCAAACCTGATGCAGGGAAAATTTTTCTCGATGATGAAGATATCACACAGCTGAGTGTCGCGGCGCGTGCAGTGAAAGGTTTAGGTCGATGTTTTCAGGTCTCCTCACTGGCAATGCCATTAAGTGTTCGGCGCAATGTGATGATAGCCAGTCAGGCGATTACTGGGTCAAGTTTTCGTTTTTGGAAGGCAGTCGAAAGCGACAAGGCGCTCATTGCCGCAGCCGATGAAGCTATCGACATGGTCGGACTCTTGGACCGTGCAAACGTACCAGTTTCAAACTTGTCGCATGGCGAACGCCGCCAATTAGAAGTCGGTTGTGCTTTAGCTTTAAAGCCTAAACTATTGTTACTAGATGAACCCATGGCCGGATTGGGTGCCGGTGGTTCTGAGCGACTTACTATGCTGCTCGAATCACTTAAACTTGAAATTCCTATCCTACTTATTGAGCATGATATGGATGCAGTATTTCGTTTGGCCGATTATATATCAGTATTAGTTTATGGTCAGATAGTGGCTCAGGGTTCGGCTGAAAAGATACGACATAACCCCCTGGTTCGTGAAGCTTATCTTGGCGCTTCAGATCTTGACGCAACTGATTTGAAAGATGATTAATGTTAGAAGTTAACCAAATTGAAACGTTTTATGGTGAATCACAAGCCCTGTTTGGTATCGATCTGACGGTTTCTGCTGGTGAGTTGGTGGCCTTAATGGGGCGCAATGGAATGGGTAAATCAACTACCATTCGTTCGATATGCCAATTGAACCAAGTGAGTGCGGGGCAAATTGTTTTTGATGGTCACGATTTAACAAAGTTGAAGGCTTTTCAGGTAGCTCGGTTAGGTATCGGTCTCGTGCCCGAAGGGAGACGATGCTTTACCAACCTAACGGTTCAGGAAAATATGATTGTGACTGCCCGGCAGGGAGCGTGGGATTATCAAAAAGCAATTGCACTGTTCCCTCGTTTGGGCGAACGGTCTGGCCAGTTAGCCAACACACTATCGGGTGGCGAACAGCAAATGCTGGCGATTGCGCGAGCCTTAATGACGAACCCAAAACTACTCATTCTTGATGAAGCAACCGAAGGACTTGCGCCATTAATTCGACAGGAAATATGGGCCGCTATTGAAGTATTAATGCAGGAAGGTCTGTCCATATTGCTGGTTGATAAGTCACTCAAAGAACTCCTAAAAGTAGCGAGTCGGTGCGTAGTTCTCGAAAAAGGTATCACTTGCTGGCAAGGTAAGCCCGCTGAATTGACCCCTGAGTTGGCGGATCGTTATTTAGGTGTTTAAGTTACTTCTAAAATAAGCAAGACCAATGCAAAAGCACCGAAGTAAGAAAATATCAGTGCCTGGCTTTTCGCTTAATGCTGCGTTAACAGGTTAATCTTTATGCCAGTTAACTAAATACGCCCTTAAAGAAGAAAAAGAAGAAAATAGACAGCAGAGCACCCGCTGGCAAGGTGATCATCCATGACATAAAAATAGTACCCACTACGCCTAGATTAAGTGCGCCAATACCGCGGGCTAAACCCACACCAAGCACTGCGCCAACGAGAGTATGGGTGGTCGAAATAGGCAGTCCGGTACCGGAGGCGATTACCACAGTGGTCGATGCCGCAAGCTGGCAGGCAAATCCGCGGCTAGGAGTTAGTTCGGTAATCTTACTTCCGATTGTGGCGATGACTTTCTTGCCGTACATGGCAAGCCCTAGAACGATACCCACGCCGCCGATAAGTAATACCCATACTGGCATTGCCGATTGCTGGCTTACGACCCCGTCATTTGCAATGCTGATGATGGCTGCCATCGGTCCGACTGCATTGGCAACATCATTTGAACCATGCGCAAAAGCAATGGCACAGGCTGTTACTACCATTAACACACTGAATATTTTTTCAACATTTGCAAAATGAAAGTCTTTATCATCAGAAGGATCAAATTTAAGTCGAGATATATACAGCATACCAATGCCGGTTACGATTAGGCCAATAACGACGGCAATTATGTAGTTTTGTGACGTACTAAACTCTAACCCGATATGTTTAAGTCCTTTGAATAAAGTAACTAATGCAATCATGAATCCGGTCAGGAATATGTATATAGGTACATAACGCTTGGCCATTGCCAGTGGGTTATCAGCATTTAAAATGAGTCTTTGGACGCTACGAAATAAGAAAAATGCAAGTGCACCTGACAAAACGGGTGACACCACCCAACTCATTACAATGCTACCAACTTTGTTCCAGTGTACGGCCTCAGTACCAATTCCAACAATAGCAAAACCAACAATGGCACCAATAATGGTATGTGTGGTTGACACGGGCCAACCTGCGCGTGAGGCAATGAGTAGCCAGGTACCGGCTGCCATCAATGAGGCGAGCATGCCGTAAATCATTAATTCTGGAGAGTCGACGATTGCCGTACTATCAATAATACCTTTACGTATAGTAGAGGTGACTTGTCCACCCGCTAAAAACGCACCGGCAAATTCAAAGATAGCCGCAATGATAACGGCTTGTTTAATGGTGAGTGCCTTAGCACCAATCGATGTACCCATTGCATTCGCAACGTCGTTAGCACCGATGCCCCATGCCATGAAAAGGCCAAGCGCGCCGGCGAGTATGATGTAAATAGTGACGTGATCCATAGGGAACTACCTAGAAGATAATGCTGAAGTAAAGCGGTGTAAGTGCTTTGATAAATGGTTGGGTGAGTATTATTTGGCCAGTAAAAGTTCGACACGACTACCGATGCGTTGCGCAATATCAGCCACTTCGCCAATACCTTCTATAGTTTTGTAATAAAACATAACGTCAACGGGTGGTAAGTCCTTTTCAATCTTTAAGAGTGCAGCCCGAATTTTGATTTGCATTTTATCGGTGTCTTTTTCGATGCTATCGAGTTCGTTTATGATTGATGAAACGATTTCGATTTCTTTTCCAGCAAAACCTGTTTCAACTAATTCGTCGAGTTCGTCGATGACTTTTTTTGCTTGTTTGCAGGCATCGACGCAGCGCTTTACATAATCCGGAATGAGTTCAGACACGTTTGGTGGAAAAACCATTTTACGGCCTACAATAATGCCTGCGATATCTTTTGCTTGGTTGGCAGCCTTATCTTGGGCTTGGAGCAACTCGAGTAAATCTCTCCGCGCAACGGGCATAAACAGCCCTTTAGGCATATGCAGTCGAAGTTTTTTCTTTAGGCTGTCGGCTTTGTTTTCAAGTTTACTGATTTCCTTGTAAACCTCTTTCGCCTTCGAATGATCTTCTTTCAAAACAAACTTGAAGAAGGGTAAAAGTTGTCCAACACATTGATCAGCGATGTCCATATGATCTTGCATGGCAGTGAAAGGAGATTGAGTGAAAATTTTCGAAAAATAGTGACTTGCCATGTCCATCTGACTCCAAACTTAATTGATGGTATTGTGCTTAGCTTAGTTCAAATATCAATATTTATTATTCGTCTAATAGAACTTAATCTATATTAATATAGCTTTTAGTCAAGTATTTGAGAATAGACGGTTTATATTGTCCTTTATATCAATGGGGTGCTAAGGCAATGATTTTTCTGAGTGCAAGACAGACTGATCACGGGTTTTTTATTGTGAAAGCAGGGTGATTTGGTGCTTTTCGATCGTTATTTGTTTGTTTTTATACAGCAGGCCGAGTGCTTTTTTGTAGGTTTTTTTGCTGACGCCAAAGGCATTTGAAATATCACTGGGCAAACTTTTGTCGGTTATGTTCGAAATACCGTCGTTGTCTTTCAGGTGCTGCAGAATTTTTTCAGATAGCCCATCTCGTGCGATATGAGCGGGTAGTTGTAATGTTAAATCAATTCTACCGTCATCTCTTATCTGTTTAATATAACCATTTATTTTTTCGCCATAGTGCAGAGGGGAAAAAACTTCGTTGTTGTAAAGTTGGCCTAAGTGAGTTCCATTGATGACGGCTTTAAAACCGAGGTCACTTTTTGAATAGATCATGAGCTCAACGACTTGTCTTGGTTCAAACTCATTTGAAGTGGAGGGCAAGTGTTCGTCTAGTCTAGTGGTTGCTGCGATTCTTTCTGAGGCTTCGTCAATAAATAAATATACTGTGTAAGAATAGCCTTCTTGCATGGGTTTAAACTGTTCATTAAACGGTACAAGTAAATCTTTAGGTAGTCCCCAATCTAGAAAGGCACCGACCCGGTTCGTTTCAATTACTTTAAGATAGGCGCACTCACCAACTAAGGCTTTGGGTTTGAGTGTAGTAGATACTATGCGGTCTTCAGAGTCAGTGTACAGAAATACAGAAATCTCTTGATCCACTTCTATATCTTCAGGTGCTTGTTTTCTTGGCAGTAGAACCTGTCCAAACTGTTCTCCGTCGACGTAATATCCAAAATCAACTTGTTTGATGACGCGAAGTGAATTGTATTGACCGAGTTGGGCCATAGTTGGAGCCATTTTGGGTTAAGAATAGGAATGAATTATGCCTGTCGCCGACTATTAAGGCGACGTTATTTTTATGATGCGTTGAGTCAATGTTGAGAATGGCTTTGTTTTGCCCACTATAATCAACGCTGTCCGACCTTGTTGTGTTTTGTTGAACTGCAACGAACAATGTAAGCCAAACAATAATGCTATTAGCCAATTAACGAGAGTTTCTCGTTGATATGATTAAGTCGAGCTTTTGCTGCCTCGAGGTTTATTCAAACTTTGACAGGGTCGAAGGGAAATCGGTAAAAATACCCATTACACCCTCATTTTTCAATTGTCGGGCTCGATTTTTATCATTGACTGTAAACACCATTGTTGGCATGTCGAGTTGCTTCATTTGGTTGATGAAGTCAATATCGATATATTCGTCATCTATATTCCACGAGTAGGGTCTTAATACATCAATCATAGATTCGACGTGAATGGGGACACCGGTGGATAGTGGAGAAATTGGCCAAGGACAATTCATTTCGCGGAGTTTAAGTAATTGACGATGGTCAAACGAGGAGATCAATATCCAAGGAAAATTTGGGTTAGGCTCAAGAGTTGGGTAATGGCTCAAAACTTCCAATAGAAGTGGGGCAGTATTGAACGATTTGATTTCAATATTGATCGGCATTTTTCCCCAGTACAAGTCAAGCACTTGATTTAATTTAGGCACCGGTTCATCGTTTAGTAGGCGAATCTTTGATGGTTGCTCGACATCTGAAAAAAGTCCTGATTTACCCGTCAGTCGTTTCAATTCTGGATCATGAATCACCCACAGTTCGCCATTTTTTTGATGAATGTCCAGTTCAATTGCATCGATATTAAGTGATAAAGCCAGCTTGAAACCGCTCATGCTGTTTTCGAACTGCTCTCCTGCTGCGCCTCTGTGGCCTATGACGAAAAAATCTTTCATACTATTTTTGCTCTAAGGTGTCGATCTGTATTGGTTTGTTTCGAGTGATTTTGAAACCGGATGACTATACTTTTGATTAAAATATTTAGGTAGTTTTTTACTCACAATAAACCCAAAATATGCCCCTATACGAACTGTATTAATTTTTAAGTACGATAACTACATTATTAACTAAATAGTGCACAGTGAAGAAAAATCAACTCTATTTAGATTTGAAAACCGATCAACACAGGAACTTGGCAATGAATTTTGACGGTATTTACACACCGATAATAACGCCTTATCGAGATGGCTTTAATATCATTTTGATCGCTTAAGCGAAGTAACTGAGTTTACAATTAAAGCCGGAGTTCACGGCCTTATCTGTGCTGGTACAACAGGTGAATACTACGCTCAAACTAAAAAAAACGTTTTGATCTAATGCATTTTATGCAAAAGCAAATTGTGGGCTGTGTGATTTTTATTGTTGGTACAGGTGCTATTCGAACTGAAGAAGCAATAGAATTTGTACAAGAGGCCTTTAATGCAAAGGCAGATGCTATCCTCGTTGCATCACCGCCAAACGCTGTGCCGACTGAAACAGAAGTTGCTCTGCATGCATTGACAATTGATCGCGCAGCGAATCTGTCGTCATGCTTTACAACTATCTTGGTCGTATGAGTGTGAACATGGGTAAAGATTTCCTTGATCATGTCAGCCAATCGCCTAATTTTTTGTGCAATTAAAGAAAGTTCTGGCGACGTTAATCGAATTCATGATCTGGCCTGTAATTATTTTCATATTCAATTAGCCTGCGGTATGCATGATCAAGTGCTTTAATATTTTGCCTAGGGTGCCAATTCTTAGTTTGTGCGGGCTCTAACTTTGTGCCTGAGACCCATATTGCTTTTTATCAAACCTGTGTTTTTGACGGTGACTTTAACAAGGGTCTAAGGATCATGACGGTCATGTTGGCATTGATGTGTAAGTTTGAGTAGGGAGGCAAATTTATTCGTAGAGGCTTATCAAGTGGCAGATGGCCCATAGGGGCGAAACTCTGGTTTCATGATCGATTTGCCGTACGTATTGTGATCCAACAGTTATGCTGGTGCTTTAGACCAAGACCGACGTGATATTCGTAGGAACCCTGCAGTGCCCTGCAGTGGTTAGTTTTGCCAAATCGATGGTTGATGAGTTTCAGTTACCCAAAGCAGCATTCGATCTATGTGGAAAGTGGAACGCCGCAACAACTCAAGGTGGTTTAAATCACAATGCGAGCTATCGCAGATATTTAGAGAAATTAAACGAACCTTATGAGCTATTCAGTGCGGCTCAAATGCAGGCGTTAACGGGTTCAAATCTGGCTTGCGCGAACTGCATGAAAAGACCTCAGTTGTTTCTCTTAACAAGGTTTCTGATCAATGGGTTGCGACAACAGCGAATAGTTCTATTCGAGCGAATAAAGTTATTCAAGCGGTTAATGGATTAATTGAAAATTTTGGTTTTTACGAACGGCGTTTGATGCATATTAATCTATATGCTTCAATGACTTGGGCGTTGACACCTGCTGATCCACTTGGCTCAACAGTAAAGCAGATCAATAATGGGATTGAACGTCGCTTGTTGGTGCTTAATTGTTGTACCTACGACCAAACATTGACCTTACCTAATAATCGCCTATTAAAAATTGCGATTAATCATGATCAGTCTTTTCAAAATCGTTTTTCAGTGTTGAAAGACGTTACAATGGAATATTGATGGGCAGGTCGTTTATGCTTGAACAGAAACAATGTTTGGGTTGTCGGGGAAGTTGCCGTGCATTTGTTTTCTGCTGGCTGTCAAAATGCCTTGGGTGCCACCCAAGGCACCATTGCGGGAGTGCTAGCCGCTGAAAAAGCGAGTGAAGAACAGATGATGTCAAAGATAGTCGATTTTGTTGAGCATGATTTACCGCAGATATTACTGCCTGAGCCTTTAATGTCATTAGCGGCTAACGGATATTTAAAGTTCAGAGAGCTGAGTGCTGGCCATGAGTTATAAAAAAATTGAGTGATGGTGTGATTTTTTGAAGCGTATTGGTATGTTGATAACGAATTATTTTAAAGTGTTAGCTGTCAGTTCGAAATTTCTGTTTAGATCAAAGCCATAGAGTTAATGATATTTCATAGTGGTTTACTGCGTCCAAATAAACTTGGTTTGTGACACTAAAGTTTAGAAAAGGTAATATTTTACTGATTACGCTAGACAAGTGTTTCTGACTAAACTAACTTCTCGATAAACAGTGGTTAACTAATGCTCACCTGCCGCGTTAAATCTATTTTCTTGTAATTATTCGTTAATAAAATCATTTGAAAACTGTCCTAATGAAGCCGTCCGATAAATATCAGGAGATTTTAACCTCAGGTGAATTTCACCCTGATGATTCACAACGTCATGCTATTGAACAGTTGGATCAGTTACACACAGCACTGATTGACCAAACTGCACAAACCTACAGTTGGTGGCAAAGGTTGACATTAGCTAGTCCAGTTGCAGCGGTTCCCTCTGGTTTATATTTTTGGGGTGGCGTTGGTCGAGGTAAGACTTTTTTGATGGATATTTTCTATCAATGCCTGCCATTTGAAGAAAAGAGACGCTTTCACTTTCACGCGTTTATGAATCAAATTCATCTTTCTTTAAAGCAGTTGTCAAACACCTCTAACCCGTTAGAGGCCGTTGCGAAAGAACTTGCTAGTAATATGAGAGTGCTGTGCTTAGATGAATTTGTGATTACCGATATAGCTGATGCTATGATTTTGGCTGGTTTGTTAAAGGCGCTGTTTGAAGAAGGCGTTGTGCTCGTGACAACGTCAAACTGCGAACCCATTAGTTTGTATCGTAATGGACTGCAGCGCGCTCGATTTCTGCCTGCGATTGATTTAATTTCGAAGCGCTGCCAAGTCATTAACCTCGATGGTGGTAAGGATTACCGATTAATGGGTTTGCGGCAGACGCATTTATATACCGTGCCACATTCACAGGCTGTGCTCGATGAGGTAACGCTCTATCTATCAGAGCACGTAATACCAATACAGCAGAGCTCAGAACGATTAAACATTAATGGTCGAGACCTTGGTTTTCAGTTTTGTTCAGAGGATACAGTTTGGTTTAGTTTTAGTGAACTGTGTAAAACAAGCCGAAGTCAGAATGACTATCTCGAAGTTGCACGATTATTCAGTACAGTAATTTTAACCGACATTGAACAAATGAGTCATTTAACGGATGACATTGCGAAACGTTTTATTTTATTGATTGATGTTTTATATGATCATCGAGTTATTTTAATTTGCAGTGCCTCCGTAGTTGTTGACCAACTTTATCAAGGAAAGAGGCTTAGTTTTGAATTTGAACGAACAATAAGTCGCCTTATTGAGATGCAGTCCGAGCAGTACTTAACGCAAGTGCACACGCTTCAATAGCATTGGCTTAAAAGCTCAGTTATTAAAAATCTGCTTAAGATTTCAATGAGACTTACCAGTAAAAGTCACCAATAAGGCCCGCATGGTCTGATAAGGTATAGTCAATGTTACTAAACCAAATACGCTTTAACTTAGGTTTAAATTTTTGATTAATCAGTAGATAGTCGATGACCTGCTTCTTCTTTTGGTGAATATATGAGTATCGTTCTTTGTAAGGTATCTGTTGAGTTAGATCGATTAGATCATTTTGAATTAAGTCTTGGCTGTATAGCTCAGTATTTCTATTATCTGGTTTCCCAATAAGGGTACCTACCACATCAACGTATTGATCTGGTGGAGATAAAGCGTTCATATCACCTATTACAATCAGTGACTGCTCAGGGTGAGTCGTTTGATATTGATCGATCCAGCGGGCAATGGCGGTTGCCTGCTGAAGTCTTTTAATGCGAATTCGGTGGCCTTTAGATTTTTTTCGTAACCCTATCATTGAGCGTAAATGAAGGTTGAGAACTGCAATGCAATTAGATTCTTTGCAAACCTCAATCAATAATGGTGGACGCGAAAACAAATCATTATTATTAATCGCTAATTTGGTTTCTTTAAATAACTGCTTTACTAATTTAACCCGATATTCTGGCTTGATTAAGAAACCGACATCTATTCCAGATATATCATTACCTTCCTTTAGAACCCCTTTGTAACGAACGTTGCTGATTTGCCAAATTTGGCGAATGACTTGGTTCAGTGTGTTAATATTTTCTACTTCCTGCAGCGCTATAATGTCGGGCAATTTTAAATCGATGACAAAATTTTGTGCTGCTAGTGTCACTTTTTTTTGAAATTCTTTAGTGGATAGAACAGTTTCATAATATTGGCCATTATCAATATCGTCAAATAGACGATTCATATTTTGGCTTACAATTCTGAATGAACCACTTGCCATTGCTTGGCTGGTAAACATGGCCCATAGCAATGTAATCAAAAGGGTGCTTAAAGGTTGTCGTGCGTTTGATAAAGTAAAGCTTTTAAACAACGTTTGTGTTTTGAATGCAGTCAGTCCATTGGTCAAATAATACTAAGGTACTCGCGGCAACTACCGACCGAGAGTCTAATGATTGGTTAAATACGACTTCTGCTTCTAAAGTCTGACTTTTTCCTCCAGCCTCCTCGTTAAGTAAGACACCTGCGGCATAATCCCAATATTTTTCTTTACCGTGCAATAAAAGTTGCACTCTACCCGCTGCTAACCACGCCCATTCGAGTGCACAGCTGCCAACATTCCGTTGAGACTTATAGGGTGCTTGTTGAACAAGTGATAGTTTAATGGGATTTGATAGACGCTTGAAATCTACAAATGCGATCGATTGTTTTAAAGTAATGGGTTGTATCGGGCGGATTATTTTTTCATTATTTACCCACATTCCCTGACCTTTGATAGCAGAGAAGAACTCATCACGCATGGGGTCGTAAATAATGGCTAAAACAATTTCATTTTGACAAATTAAGGCTAAAGAAACGGAAAAAAGTGGCAGGGTATGGTGATAGTTATTAGTCCCGTCTACCGGATCTAAGCACCAATAGTCACGATTTGAATGGAGAACACTCAGTTGTTCTGGTTCAGTTAATTCTTCGCTTAATAATAAAATGTTTGGGTAATGTTGCTTTAATGCTGATTCCATTGCCTTTTGCATTTCAAGGTCGGCTTCAGTCACAATTGAACCATCAGTTTTATAGCTAGCGGTTGATTGCTTATAATACCTAAGGAGTGTCGATTGAGACGATTCCTTTATAATATTTTGAATTATAGTAATATCTTTGAAATTATAGTCAGACTCTGTCACTGGATTATTCCACTTCTATTTCAATTGAATTATTGTTTATTCTAACTTGAAATGGTTGAATGAACATCATCAAGCCAAATCATCATGTACTATAGCCGATTAGCCGAATCGCTGTTACAAAAAATCATCAGCTCGCTGTGAAATAAATGTCTCAAAACTATTTAAAAGATCCGCTTTATTTTCTGACTAAGCAGACTGCAAATTTGCAGGAAGACTTTAGTCGTGAGATAAAAACAGATGCATCTTTTTTTCTGCTCTATGGCGGCGAGGGGGTTGGCAAGTCTCGCCTTTTAAATGAATTGGTGCAAACCAGACTGGGTAAGCTTCGAATACATTGGATTGATTTTAAACAGACTTCAGACAATGCTAATAAGCAAACAGAGTCATTTTCAGGTCTAGAGCATACGCTTGACATTGCCGACACAGGTGATGTGATAATTGCTGATCATTTTGAATTAGCCACAAACAAAATAAAGCATCAACTTTTGCATCGTTGGTCAACAGACGGTGTTGATAAAAAGTTCAGTCTAATTATTGTTACTGGTAAGTCCGGACTTGAAGAAGTCCGTGATCTGGGAGATCGATACCGTCTCAATGTGAAAAGTTTTGAGTTGTTGCCATTAACCCCTATTGAAATTGATAACTATTGTGCCAGCACGTTATTTCCGTTGTTGCCACCTAGTCCACTGGTGATGCCCAAATATACTC
>Ga0307997_10000485_pt1 | contig 18203 bp, 15 predicted proteins | sample Davwhametageno36_FD_203165 | JGI IMG/M metagenome (GOLD analysis project Ga0307997, IMG submission 203165) | Marine microbial communities from Davis Island wharf, Antarctic Ocean - #36 | ecosystem: Environmental > Aquatic > Marine > Unclassified | place: Antarctic Ocean: Davis Island wharf... | reverse complement strand
GACTTCGAACGTTTTCCTAATATTGAGAGAAATTCTGATGATCGCAATGGTAGCGATAAAAATAATCCTGTTCGCATAGTGTCAGTGGGTAGAGCTGTAAATAAAAAAGGATACAATTATCTCTTAGATGCCTTAGCTGAATTACCTGGCCATATAAATTGGCATTTCACCCATATTGGGGGTGGAGAGTTATTAAATGAGCTTCGAGCGAAAGCTAAAGAATTAGCTCTTGACGATCGTATTGATTGGCAAGGTGCCTTGCCACAAACTGACGTCCTGGCTCATTATCGCCGCGCAGATTTATTTGTATTGCCAAGCCGAATCTCAAAAAACGGTGATCGCGATGGGTTACCCAATGTTTTGATGGAAGCACAGAGCCAAAAGCTTGCTTGTCTGTCTACAAATATTTCGGGTATCCCTGAACTGATTGAGCATTCTAAAACTGGCTGGCTGGTGCCTCAAAAGGATGTGAATGCTCTTAAAACGGCCTTGTATACTTTAATTACTGACGTCGCACTCCGCGAGTCACTGGCATGTGCTGGACTCAAACGAGTGCGTGAGCACTTTTCGTTAAACAGAGGTATCGACCAATTGGTAGAAAAGCTTAAATTAACGGCCACATTTGACGAGCATCTTTCCAGTGTACGGCTGAATGTTGATTCAAATGTTTAAACAGACTTCGGCAAAAGCTCCAGATAGATTCATTATGCACAAGATGATGTGTGAGTAGGCCTGTTGGTTCATCGCTATACTTATCTTTCGTACGTCGTAAATAAAGGTGCTTTTGTATTATTGTTATGGCCAATTCAGCCCCTATAAATTCACGGCCATGGCGCCAATTTATGGGGTCTACATGGGTATTAATTTGCAGTAAGTTAGCGACTGGGTACTCTACATCTCTTGCTCCTGAAACTGAAATCCCAGTAAATCCAATTTCTCGTAAACTTTGGAAAACTCTTGGGTCTATTCTATTCCATGGTGGCACTAATACAGGAATGAATTGATCAGGGAATGATTTTTTCATTCTTTGAAAACCATCAAATAGTTCTGTCACAATAGAAGTGTCAGACCGTTCACCGCCTAATTCTATTTTCTTAGCTCCTTTTTCAGCATAACTGCTGTGACTGAAGCCATGCTGAAGCACTGAAAAATGATTATGCTGCAGCAGAAATTTTGGAAGGCTTGATTCTATTAAGGCAGGAATAACGGCTATAGAAACTGGTATGTCAAAGGTCTGACTAATATTATTCAACAAATTTAATTTTGATGTTTCTGATACTGCGTCATCATCCCGCCACCAGAAACTGGCTTTTTTGCCGGATTCAGCCCACAAATCTAATTCCGTTTCTAGCCTAGGCCATGCATTGATAAATTTAATGGAATCTTTCAATTCAGCCAGCTTTTAATTAGTTCAGCAGTCTTGTTTGCACCGTTCATTTGATATTGCTTTGCTTTGATGGGTCTCATAGCAGCCGTATCAATTGCAAAAGCTAGATTTCTGGGGTTAAGCATTGATTGCTCCAAACAAACGACCCGATTCTGCTTCTGAAGCTGGTTGGCTCGAATAGTCTGTTCAAGTTCTCCAGACTTGGCGTATGGGACTAATACTGAATGTGCATTAGCTTTTAGGACATCCATTACTGTATTATAGCCAGCTTGAGATACAGACACACTACAAGATTTTAATAAGCTATAAAAATCACTGCGATTTCGTTCAATTATCATCCCTGAATTTGAATGCTGTTGAAGGCTATTAAACGTGGCTCGATCTATATTGTGACCCACCAGTAAACGCCAAGTATGACCTTTAAAATTTGACTGGGGTCTTGCCTCAATTGCGGTTTTTAATAATGGTAAGCTGGCTGCACCCCCACCACCAGAAACCAGCACCTCGTCGCGTTTCGTAAATGCCTGAGTACTATCTAACGCAAATGGGTCAATAACGTAGCCAGTGTAGTTAACCTTATGGGCGATCTTTTTTGTATCAGGAAAGGTGGTTTCTAATGGCGTAATACTGTTGTCGCCATGCACTAAAACCTTATCGTAAAATTGTTCAATCAAATCAAGAATTTCAACATTTCGTTGCTGTTTGTGCTTGGGCTGAAGAATGTCACGTATTGATGATATAATTAATAAATTTGGTTTTTTTTTCTTCGCTTGTTGCAATAGTGGAATCAGTTCAAATCGCATCATACGACGTCCAAATGGAAATGTTTCAGTTATTAGAACATCTGGCCCGATAAAATTGAATAAGTCCAATAGTGCTTTACACCTTTGATCTTTCCAGTGCTGGTCGATAGGTAAACCTTTCTCATTGACAAGCTCGTTAAAAAAACCATTGCTCGCACTAAGTGGGGGCAGTTGGTGAAGTTGGAAATTTGTAACTGTCAGATCAGTAACTGGCATACCGCCAGTTACTATATGCACATCAAATTGATGATTGGCCATTGCCACTGCAAGAAAAGAAACACGTCTTAAGTGCCCAATCCCAAGCAAGTGCTGGACATAAATTAAAAGCACAGGTTTTTTACGAAAAAACAATTTTATTCAGGCTGTTTGACTATCTAGATTAACTGGATGATCAAGATGATTGAGGATTAATTTGGCGACTAATTTATGCCCATCTAACATGCCGTGAATGGCATGTTCTGATGGTGGCGCCTGATTGGGGAGATGGTGAAGTGCTCTAGCCATGATGCTAGGGTCCATTCCTTTTTCCGGATCTAGCATGTTAACTAATCCAAGCTTGACAGCTCGACTAGCTCGAATAATCTGCTCTCGCCTAGGAACCGAACGAGGAACAATTAAAGCGCGCTTATTCAGAGATAAAATTTCACAAAAAGTGTTGTAACCACCCATAGCAACAATGCCTATTGCCTGATCCATCAAGAATTCAAAATGTGGCTCAAAAGTAATGATTTGAACATTTTTTAGTTTTTCACACCGCTCAATGAATTCTTGTTGGTTAGCTTGGTGCATAAAAGGGCCTGTAACTATAACAGCTGGGTAGATAATGCTTTTATCAGTTTCATATGCACTGATTACCCAATTGACCATTTCTATCCCGTCACCACCACCACCGGGTGTTACCAAGATATACGGTTGGTCCAGCGTGACTGGTGATACCCACCGGTGTTCATTTGGCACTTCGCGGTGGAGATATCCTGTATGATTTATTTTATTAGTTATTGCCACTGGTAAATCAAGAGAGTCAACTGGACTTCCCATTTCTTTTAGTCCATAAACCCAGATGTCGTGATATAAGTTTTCTAACACTGGTTGTACTTGCTTACGTTGCCATTCAATTTTAAGCGCAGCAGGGTCATCCATAACATCACGCAGACCTAAAATGTTTATGGTACCTAGAGCGTGTAGCATTTTTAGCGTGCTGACGACTTCTCCTTTAAGCCCAGTTGGTTCTTTGTCAACCAAAAAAACATCAGGTTTAAAGCTAGCTGCAGTGTGATAAATAATCGACTCACGCATTGATAATGTCTGTTCAAGGTCTATTTGCAAACCTAAAGAAGTATAATCACCTTCTTTTAACTTGATAACACCAGGAATACGCACAAAATCAACACGTGCTTTAAAATCAAAGCTGCCGATAATTGGAGAGCCTGATAAAATGAGTATAGATACGCCTTTGTAATGCCCAACGAGCGAATGTGCTATGGAACGACAGCGTCTTAAATGTCCAAGACCAAAGGAGTCATGGCTGTAAATTAATATTCTTGCGTTGTCTAAACGTCCTGCCATTTTATAATTTTTAGTCTATTATTGTTATATAAGATTACACTGTATTTAAAACAAACGCACTGATTGAATCGGTAGACAACTGTGAAATTATGCACATTTTCATTTGTGCTAAGAAAGCTAGTTTTTAAGTTAGTATAAGCTCTTCGCCTGGATGGCATGTCTGTGATTTAACATAAATTTCAACATCTACAAATATAAAATGGATCATTTTTGAACAAACTAGATTACAACGTTCACCTCCCTGAGAGACTTAAGAAAAAAATCCGAGATCAGCAGGAACGAAGTGAGCTATTGATAAGCTGTATTCAGTTGATAATCGTTTCTATACTTGGATTGCTTTATGCAATTTCACCTAAAACTTTTTCAGGTGACGTTACTTTTGCACCCGTACCCTGGGCGCTAGGTGCTTACCTAATATTTAGCTTATTGCGCTGTTGGTTGGCTATTTTACGAAAGTTGCCTGATTGGATGCTTTACTTATCGGCAGTACTTGATATAGCGCTATTAATGGGGCTGATATGGAGTTTCCACCTACAATATGAACAGCCACCTTCCTTCTATTTAAAAGTGCCGACTTTATTATATGTATTTATTTTTATTTGTATTAGAGCATTACACTTCGATCCTAGATTTGTAATTGCTACCGGTGCTAGCGCAGTTCTTGGATGGTCGTTGATGGTGGTTTTTGTTTTAATTGATAATCCTGCCGATTCTATGATTACTCGAGATTATGTTGTTTATATGACCTCCAATAGTGTTTTAATTGGTGCTGAATTTGACAAAATAGTGTCCATTATTATGGTAACAGGCGTTTTAGCTTTGGCCCTGCATAGAGCTAGAAGTTTATTGATTGAAGCTGTTGTTGAAGGCAGTGCGGCAGAAGATTTATCTCGTTTTTTGCCCCAAGAAGTCGCTGATCAGGTGACAAACTCAGAAGATGGCGCCACAACTGGAAAGGGCGAATTAAGCCAGACCACAATTCTATTTACTGATATAGAGGGGTTTACCTCAATTAGTGAATCATTGCCGCCAGAAGATTTGATTACAGCACTTAATCAATACTTTAGTTTAATTGCAAAACCCATAGAATCCAATGGTGGTGTTATTAGCCAGTTTCAAGGTGACGCTGTATTAGCTACGTTTAATACGCCAAAGACTAATATTAATCATGCCAGTAACGCAGTTAAAGCTGCATTAGAAATACAGCGGCTAATAGAGGGTAAAAAATTTGGAGCGGGTGCGGTATTTAATACCAGAATAGGTATTAATACTGGGTTAGTAGTGGGTGGTCTTGTTGGTTCGGGTGATCGAGTGGGATATACTGTACATGGCCATAATGTTAATTTAACTGCTCGTCTTGAGCAATTAAACAAAGAGTATGGAACTAGAATAATAATTTCGGAAAATACTTACAAACTGATCAAAGAAAATGAATATAACTTTCGAGGGTTGGGTAGCGTTGTAGTTCGCGGAAAAAAAGAACCAATTGGAATTTACACTATCGATACCTAGTAAAATAGAAAATATTTAAACTGGTTCAATTTCCCATAATCGCAAAAAAATGCTTAAGATTACTTCGAGCCTGACTCTCATAATGCTGTTGAAAATAGTCGCTATTATAAAATGATGATTGACTTAGCAACGAAAGCTGAAAACATTTCTGTTTATCATAGTACTCTGAATCAGGCATATATGACATCTCAGCGCGCACGTTTTCACTATCATGTATAAAATCTGCCCAAGGTAAACCAAAACTAGATAAATCTATGTCTACCATTAATTTTGTATCTCTGTTAGTGATAGGCAAACAATTATGACAAGTTGCCATAATGTGCTGGTAAACATTATCCCGAAATTCGTTGTTAAATAAGCCATCGGTCAATGTCATGAATAAATCGGCGCTAAGTTGTTCATTCTTCTTATCGCCGAGCGTATAAATAACGTCATGGAACCAGATAGCAAGTTCAACTGAGTCTGGGTTGTCCATTAAATCAGATACTTTATCGAATATCGTAAGACAGTGTTCGATATGAGAAAGATTATGATAAACCCGATGTGGTTCGTTATAAGCGGTTAACAATTGTTGATAAACAGCTTCGCTACCGTCTGGAAAATTAGGCTGTTGGCGAAGCCACAAAAGATGGAAACGAGTTAAACGAAAGCTTTTTTGAGATATATCTAGACTAGACATACTTACCTAACTTGATTATTCAGCTGTTGTTGAAGCATTTCAACACGCTCGTGTGATTTAGCCAGTTTGTCGCTTAGCTGGCGCATAACATCCAAAGCCATATCAGAATTTTCAGTTAATAATTTGAGAAACATATCAGCCGTAATTCTCATCACCTTTATTTGACCTTGTGCTCTTAACGTTGCGTTTCTGGGTGCTTGATTTAGTAACGCTAGTTCTCCAAATAACTGATTCTGCTTTAACGTTAAAGAAACCACGGAGCCATTCGCTGTATCCATTAAAATATCAATAGCACCTTGCATAATAACAAATGCACTGTCGGCAGTATCACCCAAATGGAAAACAATGTCATTGTCTTCAAAGGTCAGTATTTCGCTTGTGAAAGCCAGTAGTTTGAGCTTTGACGAATCTAGTTTAGCAAACATAGGTATTTTACGAAGTAGATCGGTTTCCTGAACTAGATCCAAAGTTCTGCCTCCCGGCTTATGAGTCACAAAGAAAAATATGTTAGAGATTCTCATGAGAATCAATTCAATTCAAGATGTTATATAAATATTATGCATTATCCAAATTTTTTATAAAATTCTGTTAGAGGGACTTAATATATTAATTACTGACTTCAATCATTAAACTAGGCCATTAGGTGAAAAATTGAAACGTTATTCGACCACTTCTTGAACCAAGAATTTAGCAAACTTGAGCATTGCTTTATGTGTTCTGTTTCTTGCTTTAAGATTTCTAGAGTTCAGTGTTTGATCTACAATCGCCAAATATTGTTCCGGAGTATTAGGGATGAAACGATAACCAAAGCCCGAATCGGTCTATTAATGATGCCCTTTCTGTGCTGCAAGCGTTAGCCTGAAGGGGGGGGCGTAAACAACGATATTGTCATAATCAACGTCCATAATTGTCATCATTGAATTTACTTAGTTGCGGCTTTATCAGAAATAACTTATCCGTATAAACCGCTTTTTAGATTTTGAGTTTTTTGTACTTTATGCGATGAGGTTGGTCGGCATTTTGACCCATCCTTTGCTTTCGATGAGTTTCATATTCTGAATAATTTCCCTCGTATGAGTACACCTGACTTTCACCTTCAAAAGCGAGAATGTGGGTCGCAATGCGGTCAAGAAACCAGCGATCATGCGATACCACTACGACGCAACCAGGAAAATCAAGAATCGCGTCCTCTAATGCACGAAGTGTCTCCACGTCAAGGTCATTGGTTGGCTCATCAAGTAGCAGTAGATTGCCGCCACTTTTTATTAGCTTCGCGAGGTGTAAACGATTGCGCTCGCCACCAGACAGGTCCTTAACAAGCTTTTGTTGCGAGGCGCCTCTGAAATTAAATCGAGAAACATAAGCACGTGAGGATACTTCGTAACCACCAACAACAATATTATCATGGCCATCTGACAACTCTTCCCAAACAGTTTTGTTGCCATCGAGGGCATCGCGTGACTGGTCGACATAAGAAATTTTAACTGTTTCACCAATGGTTAGATTGCCTTCATCAAGCATTTCTTGACCGACGAGTATATTAAATAGAGTCGACTTGCCTGCACCGTTAGGTCCAACTATGCCAACAATACCGCCACGGGGTAATCTGAACTCAAGGTCTTGGTAGAGTAATTTATCGCCATAACCTTTTTTACCACCACTAATTTCAACAACCACATCACCCAGTCGAGGGCCTGGTGGAATATAAAGTTCCTGTGTTTCGGAACGTTTTTGATATTCTTGTGAAGACAGCTCTTCAAACCTCTTTAGGCGTGACTTACTTTTAGATTGTCGGCCTTTAGGATTGGAATTAACCCATTCAAGTTCAGCCTTCATTGACTTTTGACGGGCCTTTTCGGAGCGCTCTTCATGCTCTAGTCGATGTTGCTTTTGCTCTAACCAAGATGAATAATTGCCCTGCCAAGGAATTCCATGACCTCTATCCAGTTCAAGAATCCATCCTGCGACGTTATCGAGAAAGTATCTATCGTGTGTTACTGCGACCACAGTACCTTCAAAGTCTTGTAGAAATCGTTCAAGCCAAGCAACTGACTCCGCATCTAAATGGTTGGTTGGTTCGTCCAGAATCAACATGTCTGGGTTAGAAAGCAATAACTGGCATAAAGCAACACGCCGCTTTTCACCACCGGACAGATTTTCGACGACGGCATCCCAAGGTGGCAGACGAAGCGCATCAGCTGCAACTTCGAGTTTTCGATCAAGTTCCCATGCACCAGCAGCATCAATTTTTTCTTGCAATATGGCTTGTTCTGCCATCAATACTTCGAAATCTGCATCGGGTTCAGCAAACTTAGCACTGACTTCATTAAACTGGTCAAGTATAGCCTTTGTCTCAGCAACGCCAATCTCGACATTACCCCGCACGTCGAGGCTAGAGTCTAGTTGTGGCTCCTGTGGTAGGTAGCCAATTTTAGTTCCAGTTTGAGGTCTAGCTTCGCCAAGAAACTCAGTGTCGATACCAGCCATAATTTTTAACAGTGTTGATTTGCCCGAGCCGTTGTAACCTAAAACTCCAATTTTTGCGCCAGGGAAAAAGTTAAGTGAAATATCTTTTAGTATTTCGTTCTGAGGCGGCACGATTTTGCTCACGCCATTCATGGTAAATATATATTGGGCCATTCAACTTTATCTCGTTAGAAATTTGACGACATTCTACCAGTGGAGGGTGCGCTATTAATATGTTAAATGTGCTTATATTTATTATTGTTACCTTTTGTCCAATAGGGGCAATAACGGACTTAATTAGTCTTATCAAGTGGTTGTTATAAGTAACCAATCTAAAGATATTGAGAAACCGTCTGAAATTGAGGGTGGATAGGAGATATTTCTCAGTTTGCTTCCTACGTAACTGGGCAATAGCTAGTACAATTAGTTAAGGTTAAAGTTTTTACTTCAGCTATTATTAAAAATCACATTAAATAATAATCAAATAAAACAATCGGCTAGCGAGAATTTCCTGAATGGATATGAAAAAAATGCAGCAAGAGAGTTACCTCTTTGGAAGTAACGCTGTATTCATCGAAGAGCTTTATGGCGAATATCTCAAAAATGAGAAGAATGTTGACGAGCACTGGCGACTTTGGTTCTCTAGTTTAGCGTCAACAGGTGTCGGTAATGGCTTAGTAAAAGATCATGATCATCTCGCAATTCAGGCGCAAGTCAAAAGTGCGGTGATGAACAAGAAAACGACGGGGCAAATCACCAATAGTACGCAGCATGAACACCAGTTAAAGCAAGTTTCCGTACTTCAGCTTATTAACGCCTACCGCATCAAGGGTCATCGTAAGGCGGATCTTGACCCGTTGAATAAACCCGATACCGATGCCATTCGTGATTTGACGCTAGAGGGTCACAACCTCACTAATGACGACCTTGATACTGTTTTTAACACGGGATCTATGTGTGGTGTCGATGAAATCACTCTGCGTGAAGTCATTTCACGTTTGGAAAAAACTTATTGTGGTACGTTGGCTTCCGAGTATATGTATATGGAAAGCCTCACTCAAAAGCGCTGGATTCAAGAACACCTGGAAACGACTCAATCGACGCCTAATTTTCGGGAAGGCCGAAGAAATAGAATTTTAGATCGTGTTATCGCAGCTGAAAATCTTGAAAAATATTTGCACACTCGTTATATAGGGCAAAAGCGTTTCTCATTGGAAGGTGGCGAATCACTGATCCCCTTGCTTGACCGTGTCATTCAACAAGCGGGTGTTAATAACACGCGCGAGGTAGTTATTGGAATGGCCCATCGTGGGCGGCTTAACGTCCTGACCAATATATTTGGCAAGATGCCGAGTGATTTGTTTGACGAATTTGAAGGCAACGTTAAATTTGATAGTCAGTCAAACCATGATGTTAAGTACCATCAGGGTTTTTCATCTGATATCTACACCGACATTGGTCCAATGCATATTGCATTAGCCTTTAACCCATCGCACTTAGAAATTGTAGACCCTGTGGTAGAAGGATCAGTTCGGGCTCGTCAATGTCGATTTAAAAACTTCAAGACGAATGACGTCCTGCCCGTATTAATTCATGGTGATGCAGCTTTTGCTGGGCAAGGTGTTGTCATGGAAAACTTTAACATGTGTAAAACTCGCGGTTATAAAACGGGTGGCACAATCCATATTATTGTTAATAACCAAATCGGATTTACAACCAGTAATCCGCGAGACGTCAGATCGACACTTTATTGCACCGAAGTCGCGAGGATGGTGCAAGCACCCATATTTCATGTCAATGGTGATGATCCTGAAGCCTGCGTTTATATAGCTGAGCTGGCGGTTAAGTTTCGGGAGACGTTTAATCAGGATGTTGTAATCGACATGATTTGTTATCGACGTTATGGTCACAACGAAGCAGACGAACCCGCTGTAACCCAACCGTTGATGTATGACGCAATCCGTAATCACCCTCGAATTGTTGACCTTCATTCGCAGCGTTTGATCGATGAGGGCTTTACCACTCGAGAAGTTATTGATGAAATGATTGCAGACTATCGTAAGGCACTCGAGCAAGGTGGTGGCGTTGCACTCAATGTGATTTCTGGTCTGGAGCCTTTGGCGGCAAAAGACTGGGTTGGTCTCGATAAGGGTGACATTAATGTTACAGAGAATACGCAGCTAAGTAGCTCACAAATTCAGCGGTTGGGTCAATCTTTACTTACCTTGCCAGAAGGATTTCAAGTGCATCATCGGGTTAAGAAAATTCTCGATAATAGGCAAAGAATGTTGGATGGTGAAATACAGTGTGACTGGGGTTTTGCTGAAACCATGGCCTATGCCGGATTACTTGATGAGGGCTATCCAATACGGTTATCTGGTCAGGATAGTGAGCGCGGGACCTTTTTTCATCGTCACGCTGCGCTTCATAACCAAAATAATGGTGAAGTTTATAAACCATTAAAGCATCTTCATAAAGACCAACCTCGATTTGAAGTAATTAATTCATTTTTGTCAGAAGAGGCTGTGCTAGGTTTTGAATATGGCTTCTCTTCAACTGACCCTAATACACTGGTTATTTGGGAAGCACAATTTGGTGACTTTGCAAATGGTGCTCAGGTGGTAATTGATCAGTTTATTAGCTCTGGTGAAGTTAAATGGGGACGCCTTAGTAATCTTGTGATGCTGTTGCCACACGGCTATGAAGGGCAGGGACCAGAGCATTCGTCGGCTCGTCTAGAACGTTACCTTCAACTTTGTGCGCAGCATAATATGCGCGTTGTTTATCCTACATTGCCATCTCAAATATTTCATTTATTGCGCTCACAAATGAAATGTGGCTTTAGAAAACCACTTATTATAATGAGCCCTAAAAGTTTACTAAGGCATGAAGGTGCGGTTTCTTCTTTGAGCTCGCTGACTGAAGGTGGTTTTCAAAAAATAATTCCTGAAACAGATGATATTGAAGATATCAAAGTGAAAAGAATTATTCTGTGCTGTGGAAAAATTTATTACAAACTGCACGAAGTAAGAACCCAGAAATACGATAACACTACTGCCATTGTGCGAGTTGAACAGTTGTATCCTTTTCCTGGAACAGATATCGCTGCATTAAAAGAAAAGTATCCCAATATTGAAACAGTTGTTTGGTGTCAAGATGAGCCTCGAAATCAGGGCGCTTGGCGTGAATTTAAAAGTCGTTTAAATGATGTTTTCGGTCCTTTTCAAGTTAAGTTTGCTGGTCGTATCTCAGCGGCATCACCGGCTGCGGGTTATATGGCAATGCACGTTGAGCAAGAGTCAAAATTAGTAACCGATGCATTTGAGCTATAATGACATTCGTTAATAAAATATTTTCATTACATCAATCAATTGGAGTAGATCATGCAGGTTGAACTTAAGGTTCCTGTTTTACCAGAATCAGTCACCGAAGGTACACTCGGCGAATGGCATAAGAAAATTGGCGATACCATTGCCGTTGATGAAAATGTAGTTGACCTTGAAACTGATAAGGTTGTACTCGAAATTGTTGCGACTACCGCTGGCGTGCTTGAATCAATTTCTTTTGAAACGGGTGATACAGTTAAAGACGGGCAGGTGCTCGGTGTTATTAATACTGCGGTTCAAGCTGAAAGTTCTACTATCCCAGAACCACCAGTAGAGCCTACTAGTGCTAATAAAGCCAGTCCATCAGTCCGTAAGTTTATAGCCGAAAATAACCTGTCGATTGATGAAATTAGTGCGAGTGGAAAGAAGGGTAATATTACAAAAGATGATGTACAGAAACACCTTGATACTAAAAATGAGACTTCAGTGGCAGAAAGCTCACCTCCCGTTAGCACTACTAGTATCGCCCCTGCTGTCGTGATGGAGCAATCGGCGGGTCGAAATGATCGTCGAGTACCGATGAGTCGTTTACGTCTCAAAGTTGCTGAGCGTTTAAAGCAAGCTCAAAATACAGCTGCATTACTCACCACTTTCAACGAAGTCAATTTACAACCAATGATGGATGCTCGGACCAAATACAAGGAAGCCTTTGAGAAAACACATGGTGTCAAATTAGGCATGATGTCTTTTTTTACGAAAGCGTCAGTCGAAGCACTGAAAAGGTTCCCTGCTGTGAATGCCTCAATTGATGGTGATGAAATTGTCTATCACGATTATTTTGATATTGGCATTGCGGTGAGCTCAAACCGCGGTTTGGTAGTTCCCATCTTGCGCGACGCTGACCAATTGAATTATGCTGATGTTGAAAAGAATATTCGTTCTTTGGGTGAGCGGGCTCAGTCGGGTAAACTCACGATTGATGATTTAACCGGCGGCACCTTTAGCATCACCAACGGTGGTGTTTTTGGATCAATGCTATCAACGCCAATATTAAACCCACCACAAAGTGCTATTTTGGGCATGCACACGATTCAGCAGCGTCCTGTTGTGATCGATGGAGAAATAGTAGCCAGGCCAATGATGTATTTGGCATTAACCTATGATCATCGAATTATCGATGGTAAAGAAGCGGTGCAGTTTCTAGTTACTATTAAAGAGACGCTAGAAGATCCAACCAGATTACTACTCGGTATATAGCCAGCTAAATCATGTATCCGGTCAAATAATATTGACCGGATAATAATTTCCTTAAGGTCTACTTTTTTTGTGCCTTAAGCAAGGCTTGATCAAGGTCCCACAGAATATCGTCAAGTGTTTCTAACCCAATCGAGAGTCTGATCATGTCAGCGGTAATGCCAGCGACCAATTGCTGTTCTTCTGACAATTGTCGATGGGTGGTTGATGCAGGATGAATAACTAAAGATTTAGCGTCACCTACATTGGCAAGGTGACTTAAGAATTCAACATTTTCAATAAATTTTTTGCCGGCTAATTGGCCGCCTTTAATACCAAAGCTGAGAATCGAGCTTGCACCTTTTGGCAGGTATTTTTGTACCAACGGATAGTAAGCATTATCGTCAAGCCCCGCATAGTTTACCCAAGACACACAAGCATGTTGTCGTAGAAATTGAGCAACCCCTAAACCATTTTCACAATGTCTATCCATCCGAATCGGCAGAGTTTCTAAGCCTTGCAACAACATAAATGCATTGAAAGGGCTCATTGCTGGACCGAGTGTGCGTAATGTTTCGCAACGAGCTTTCATTGTAAAAGCAAAATCACCAAACGTTTCATAAAAACGAATGCCATGATAACCCGCAGAGGGCTCAACCATATTAGGAAAATTGCCATTGGCCCAGTCAAATTTACCAGACTCAATAATCACACCACCCATTGAAGTACCATGACCGCCAATATACTTTGTCGCCGAATGAACCACAATGTCCGCTCCATGATCAAGCGGCCGACAGAGGTAGGGTGTGGCAAAAGTATTGTCAATAATGAGCGGAATGCCAGCCTCGCGTGCAATAGCGCCAACGGCTTCAATATCTATTACATTATTGAGCGGATTGCCAATAATTTCGGCATAAAGTGCCTTAGTCTTTGACGTAATTGCTTTACGAAAGTTTTCAGGGTCATCTGAATCAACAAAAGTAGTGTTAATACCAAACTTACGAAAAGTCACGTCGAACTGTGAAAACGTACCGCCATATAAACTTTTAGCGGACACCAACTCATCACCCTGTTCCATTAAGGTCAGCAGGGCAACGCTTTGAGCCGCCATGCCCGAGCTTACGGCCAAAGCTGCTCGGCCATTTTCGAGTGCAGCCATTCTTTCTTCAAAAACCGCGTTGGTTGGATTGGTTAATCGCGTGTAGGTATTGCCGAAGGTTTGTAAGTTAAATAAGCTGGCTGCATGATCCGTATCGTCAAATACATAAGCGGCCGTTTGGTAGATAGGCACAGCTCTCGAGCCCGTTGTTGCATCAGGGATTTGACCTGCATGAAGGCAAAGGGTTTCTATACCGTAGTCGCGGTCGGCCATTGAACTGCTCCTGATTGTTTTTTGACGGAATTAACGGTTAACGAACTTTGGACGTCTAGACGAAATAACGCCTGTGTTGACACCAACAGTATTGAGACCTCCAAAAAGACGCGCATATTCAATTTTTGGACAGAGATTCATTACTACTTCAAGGCCAGCAACACGGGCATTTTGTGCCGCTTTTTCGTTGACAACACCTAGTTGCATCCACACCAGTTTGGCTTTGATCTGAATTGCTGAATCGACAAAAGGCTCAACCCGATCAGACCTTTGAAATAGATCGACAATATCAACAGGGACTGGAATTGACTCTAAGTTGGGGTAACATTTTTGCCCAAGAATATCTTCACTTTTTGGGTTGACTGGTATGACAGTAAAGCCACGATCTAATAAATACTTAGCAACAAAATTGCTAGGGCGTGACCAGTTTGAGGATAAGCCAACCATGGCTATAGTTTTGTATTCTCTTAGTACTCGACGTAGAAAATTGCTGTCAGTCATGGCAGTTAAATCAAATGAAGAAGAATTATCATTGGATAGTACTGCGATATGTTTTGCAACGGTTTAGTTATTACTTCCAGCGAAAGTAGTAGTCAATTTAAATAAAAACTATCAATACAAGGAATTTTGTTATGCGTGAACAAAAATTGACATGTCGTTTTAGAGGTGTATATTTTTCTCTATGCCCAGATGGCGGAATTGGTAGACGCGCTAGCTTCAGGTGCTAGTGACCGTAAGGTCGTGGAGATTCGAGTTCTCTTCTGGGCACAAACTTAAACCATTGGTTTTCTTATATATTAACTTCATCCATACCCACTGTAGAGAGTCGAATAAACAGCTTGTGCATCAACTGGATACTACACTTAAAGCTAACACTACATTTACAACTATCGATCAACAACATAGCTACTTTTGCCAAATTGCGCTCAGCCTAAACACTTACCATTTAATAGTCATTGAGAGCGGATTAAACTTAACCAATTATTGGTTGAAATTAGTTAAACAGTCAATAAGTCTGATTGACGCTGAGTCTTAAAATTAGTTGCGATTAATTAATGAATAAACTTCATTTAGCAACAAACTCTGCTATAGATATAAGGTCAGCTATTGGAGTAATAGGAATTGAATGAAAATTAAGAACATCCCTAAATTAGTTTGTCCTATCGAAGTAAAAAATTCAGTGGTTACTGGTATAAAAGCACTGTTTTTGGGCGCCTTAATCGCTGTTATAGCCTATGGAGTATTATGGTGTGTTGCAGATACATTTGAAATTGACTTACTTAACTTAGTTTAATAAAAAGGCGCGCCGAAATTTTTAAAAACTCCGCTGTAATTTTGTAATATAACTCAAACTAAGCCTATATTAGCTCGCCATTTATGGTTTAGTAAAAATATTTTTGATTATTTTTAGGCCCAGTATTAAGAGGGCAGGCGATCAAAACGATAGATTTCAATGTCTTCATTCATACAAAAATTGAGAATTAATTGAAGCCTGATTTACTAAGGGATTTCAATTATGTTGCAAGGTTATTATTTTGGTTTTTTCAAACAAATAATGACGTATCTTTTAACACAGGAAAAAGGGTGCGAAGTTCTTTTGACAGGGTGTTGTTCTCAATACAGATCATTCATAATTCAGTAGCATACTTTTCCCACTTAAGCATGGCCTTGCCTCCTTGATCACCTATCGTACAATCAACTAAACCGAACTTAGTCAAGGTATTGGGAAATGAGCTTGCTAAAGTCTTAGCATCTCTGTCTCTACTGTTATTATAACCTAGGCCTAATGAGTTAAGTCGAGCGAGTTCAGTAGTTAGAATTACATTAAGAGCATTTACAAAGTATTTAACATTACTACTTAGAATTCTCAAGGGGTAAACCGTTGATAGTGTCGTTTTATCATTCAGGGTAAACCTATTGTAGCCGGTATAATTCTTAAGCAAAGTAGATCTGGCACCAAATGGTTCTAACCATCTGCCAATAATACAATGAGCTATTTCAATATTGGCGATTTTTTTAATATAAAACTCACTTTTATAACCGTAAGACTGGTTATTTAACTTTAAATCAATGGAAATTTTTTTAATCCGTTGGCATTTTTTACAACTTAACTTTGACCTTATCAATGTGATCATGCAATCAAACTTCTGTTTAAACATTATGATTGATTAACTTAGGTCCCAGTGACCTGAAATTCCCCCCAGAATTGAACCGAAAAGAAGTTTGTGACAGCGAACCAGTTGGCGTATTAAGATAAGTACAAACTTGAACAAGAAATTTGACTTTAGCTGGATCAATGTTAATGAATCGATATTTTATCGAACACTAGAACAGATAGAGGTTGGCAAAGGGGATATAAGGTAGGTAGTAACATATCCCAAAGGACTTAATGTAGCAAATTGGTTTTATCTCTATACGTCCGTATCAAAGTATAATGCAAACTAGAAAGCTTTAACTTTACTGACTGTATTGATTCTAGTGGCCCTGTCAGCGATTGGCGACAATAGTTGGTGGCTTTTAGGCGAGTAGTGGTAGTAATTCGGCAGGTGTCTAATTTGACGTTGCTATCTAGTAACGTAACATTTGAGATAATGATCACGGATATATATTAGTGCAATGAACATTTGGCTCCAGGAATGCTTCTGGCTATGGTTTTAATCTTTTTAGGAACTTAAAAGATGATTTATAAACTAGGTGATAAGTCACCTGATATTCACCCCTCCTGCTTTGTCGCTCCATCGGCCGACTTAATCGGCTCCGTGGTAATGCATAGCAAGGCTAGTGTTTGGTTTAACTGCGTATTGCGCGCCGACAACGAGCCTATCACCATCGGTGAAAACTCAAACGTACAAGACGGCTCGATTCTGCATGTTGATGAAAACTTTCCAATTAACATAGACGCTAACGTAACGATTGGTCATAAAGTAATACTTCACGGCTGTAGCATTGGAGAAGGCTCACTTATTGGTATGAATGCGGTAATCATGAATGGAGCCAAAATTGGCAAAAACTGTTTAATTGGTGCAAATGCATTAGTTACTGAAGGCATGCAAATCGCAGATGGCTCGATGGTGCTTGGATCACCGGCTAAAGTAGTCAAAGCACTAGACCAGAAGACTCAGGCGATGCTCAAAAAGGGTGCTGTTCACTACACTCGGAATAGCATTCTTTATTTAACCGAGCTGGTAGAAATTTAAACCTATTTATTTTTTTAATCTGTGATCTGAATTTAGTATAGTGATTACAGCTAAGTATGTAATGCTTATAGTGAGGTCCTAATTAATAATTACTGTATTAATCATTAAGCAAATGAACTATTTTCGATTTGATTAATAATTTAATTAAAGGGTGGGGGGTTACCGATGCCATAACCTTGGACAGAATCGATAACAGGCCTCTTCAACTGCTCCTTAATGACATCATTTTCTACAAATTCTGCAAAAGTTTTCATACCAATATCATTGATTGATTTCACTATAGTATTATCTAAAGGATCTTCGAACATGCCTTTCACAAACATACCGTCGATTTTCAAATAGTCTATTGGCAGGTTCTTCAGGTATTTGAATGATGACAGTCCACTGCCAAAATCATCGAGAGCAATTTGACAGGCTATACCTTTTAGGTCAGTAATAAATTTTATGACCTTACTAAAGCTAGATATAGCTGCGGCTTTGGTGTTTTCAAAACAGATTTTACTGGCATCAATGTTAGACCCTTTTATGAGCGTAATGACCATATGCATAAATGGGGCATTGGTCAGCGACTGTCCAGATAGATTAATTGAGTGCTGTAATTAATCTGTACCAATAATTATTAAAACTAGTCTAGTTTAACGAGGGAAATTTTGTAAGATCTC
>Ga0307997_10000484_pt1 | contig 18211 bp, 16 predicted proteins | sample Davwhametageno36_FD_203165 | JGI IMG/M metagenome (GOLD analysis project Ga0307997, IMG submission 203165) | Marine microbial communities from Davis Island wharf, Antarctic Ocean - #36 | ecosystem: Environmental > Aquatic > Marine > Unclassified | place: Antarctic Ocean: Davis Island wharf... | reverse complement strand
AGAAGTAGATACTTTACAATCTGTTTCTGCTGAAGTTTTAGCGCAACAAATAGACAAAGATGCCCTTGTTTTTGATGTTCGAAAACCAGGTGAATACGCTGCAGAACATATAGAAAACGTGACGAGCACTCCTTTAGATTTCTTAAATGATCATCTCACAGAGTTTCCAACCAATAAAGATTTTTATGTGCATTGTGCAGGAGGCTATAGATCTGTAATTGCAGCTTCTATTTTAAAAGCCAGAGGTTTTCGTAAAGTAATTGATGTAGCAGGAGGTTATGGAGCTATAAAGGAAACAGGAATTAAAAGAACACAGGCAACTGCTTGTTCCAATTCAAAATAATAGATGAAGAAGCTATTTTTAATTCTTGTGTTGATATGTTCGTTTAGTTCTTGTGCTCAAGAAACTAAAAAACCTCAATTGATTTCTCAAGAAGAATTTGCTAAAATTTCAACAAAAGAAGTGCAATTATTAGATGTAAGAACTCCACAAGAACAACAGCAAGGATTTATAGAAGGCGCTATTTTAATCAATTTTTTTGACACAGATTTTGTGACAAAAGTTATCACAAGATTCAATAAAAACAAACCCTTATATATCTATTGTGCTGCTGGAGGAAGAAGTAACAAAGCAGCTACTAAATTGTTGGTAACAGGTTTTGACACTATTTATGACCTCACTGGAGGCTATAGAAGTTGGAAAGAAAATAACTAAAAAAACCGAGGTCTTACCCTCGGTTTTATAGTGCTAATTTTTTGCTAGAACTTTAAGGTAACACCAACTAAAAAGTTAGCAGTAGCTTGCGGGTAATAACCTGCTCCATCTCCAGTAATTGTATTGCCATTTCCATCTGGGTAATCATAGGTATAATAATATCCTCTATCTACATATTCCGTATTAAAAATATTATTAATCAAACCAGAAATCACGATTGAATCAAAAATATTTTTTGTTTCTATTTCATACACAAAATTTAAATCGTTTGTGATATAGCTTTTCAAGACATCTAAGTCTGTCACATTACTATTTAAATTACTCATATACTGATCTCCTACAAATTTTGATAAGAAGGAAATTTGGAAGTTATCTGTAGGCTGATATATAAGCATATTCCCAAGGATTATATTGGGCGAAAATGATAAGGAAGTATTTCCTAAATTTTGTAAATTTCCATTAATAGGTGCTGTGAAATCTTGATTTTTATTAGTGCTAAAAGCTGCATTAGATTTTATAGAAAATTGGTCACTTACTATAAGATTAGCGTCAATTTCCAGGCCCAAACGGTAACTTTTCCCACTCGTTGTTCTTATGGGTGCCCCAACATCATCTATCGCACCAGTTAAGACCAATTGATTTTTATAATTCATATAATATATGTTGGTGTTTAAATGAATTAGATCGCTCTTATAACGCCATCCAAATTCAATATCATCCAATACTTCTGGAGATGAAATACCATTTACAAAATCATTTCTATTTGCTTCTCTATTAGCTCTAGCATATGAAAGATACAAGCTATTTTCATCTGCAATCCTATAAATAAAACCAGCTTTAGGATTAAAGAAGTTAAAATTTTCAGCTACATCTATTGGGTTTCTGTCTGAGGTAAGACCTTTGGTTTGATAGCTCACAAAACGACCTTGTAGATCTAAATATGCAGATACTTTTTCATTAATTTTATAGGTGGTTTTTGAAAAAACACTAAAATCTGTTTTTTTAGCATCACTAAAATAATAACGATCTTCAATAGAAGTTCCATTGCTTAGGTTACTTCCCCATATTACCTCACCAAAATGATCTCCAGTATAATTGCTGTAGGAGACTCCAGAGATTATGTTTAATTTTTCAGTCTTGTAATTGGCATTAAAATTAAGAACATAAAAATTATTATCTAACCAGCGTCTAACAATAACATCACTTCCGTCTTCAATTAAATTATTAAAATCTGCAGCATCTTCTTCCGCTTTATATTGCTCAAAGAAACCAGCACCCTTGGTATAATTTAAACCAAGGTTGGTAGACCAATGGTTGTTTAATTTTTCATTCCAATGCAACTGATAATGATTTTGTTTATAATCATCAACTTCGTTCTCATACGTATATGGGTTTTGTCTTCTGTCTTCTTCTAACTGTTGCGGATCTAATCCATACCAAGCTTGGTAAGTTCTTTCGGCTCCGCCAAATGAGATAGCCTTTATAAGTGTATTTTTGTCTGAATAAGAAGCTTGTATGAAATATGATTTTAAGTCGGTAAAAGCTCTATCTACATAGCCATCAGAATGGATGTTAGAAAACCTTCCTGAAACTTCAAGATGCTCATTAATTTTACCGGTTGTAAATTTTACAGTGTGCTTTCTAGTTCCAAAAGAACCAAAAGAGTTAGATATTTCACCTCCAGCTTTTTCCGAAACAGCATCTGTTAAGATGTTTAAACTGGCGCCAAAAGCACCAGAACCGTTGGTAGACGTTCCAACACCACGTTGCAATTGTAGGTTTTCTACTGAAGAAGCAAAGTCTCCTAAATTTACCCAAAAAGAGCCATGACTTTCGGCATCGTTAAAAGGAATACCGTTAATTGTTACATTAATACGCTCGCTGTTAGAGCCTCTCACATTTAAATAGGTATAACCTACACCAGCTCCCGCATCTGATGATGAAATAACAGACGGTAAATAGTTTAGCAGCATAGGAATATCTTGTCCTAAATTACGCTTTGCTAGCTCTTTTTTACCCAAATTAGAATAGGTAACCGGAATGTCTGCAGTAGCTCTAACGGCAGAGACCAAAACTTCATCTAACACATTTTCATCTGCAGAAAGAACGATGGTAAGCACCTTATCTTCATTTAAACGGATGTTTTTTTCAACGGTTTTAAATCCTACATAAGAGACGCGTAAGGAATACGTTCCATTCTCTAGATTCAATTTAAAAGCTCCGTTTAAGTCTGATGAAGTTCCTTGGTTTGTTTCTTTAACTAGAATAGTAGCTCCAGGTAAAGCTTCTTGGTTTTTGTTAACGATTTTTCCTAAAACCGAAAATTTCTGTGCGTTTGCAAGTACACTTACAAACAAGAATAAAAAAAAAGTAATTTTTTTCATTTTAAATACATTTTAAAACGAATAAAAAGAGGTAATTATTCTTGTGTTATGATTGAATAATTAATTTTTTGAAGCATTTAGCTTCTGCACTCGTTAAAAAAACATATAAAATCTTTCTTTAACACTCGCTTTCCTAAACAGCATTACCTGTTCTAGGTTCAATGGGTATGATCTCAGCTTCTACTAAGTTTGTTGTAGATGTTTAAAAATCTAACTCAGTTTTGGCACCCCTTTATGAGAACGATGCAAAGGTAAAATGGATTTTTTAAATACGTGACAAAAAAGAAGTATTTATTTAAAAGTTTATAAATAGTTCTATGTGTAAGTGTTAAAGTCTTCGGACATGTTTTTTTTTGTAGTAACTAGAAAAAACATAAACATGATCAGGTCCGTTTAATAAATCTGAAACCTCAACTTCTAGAACATTTGCAATGTCAATGAATTTTTCGAGATGAATTCTTGTATGCCCTTTTTCTAACTTGTGATAAGTATTTTGACTAATGCCTAGCATATCTGCCATATAATCTTGAGAATACCCTTTTTCAATTCGCACTGTTTTAATTCGACATCTAATCTCTTTAACTTCTATTTTTGAGTTATTCACAAATTAATTTCAGTTTGTAATTTATTGTTTTAAAGATAATTAATTAATACGTAAATATACCCAAAAGCTTTATATGAGTCAATCATGGTTTTTGGGGATATTTATAGTTTTTTAAACTAATTATTATAGGTAGTATCTTAAGCTATAACTTATAGCTACCAGCTATTTTTATAGTGCAAATCTATCCATAAATTTGGGGTAGTGTTTTTGTTCATTTATATGATATGAGAACCTTAAAATAATTATCAGCAATAGATGAATTAACTTCAGAAAGCTTCTGCTATCTATCTTTTTATTAGGGGATATTTTTTTTCTTAGTTTGATAATTATATAGAGGGAGTAACTAATTGTTACTCTCTCTATCTTTTTAACAATCTAAAGAAGGTCTTTTTCGAAGAATTTTTTTAACGGCGTGCTTGTTCTTGTTATCTAAACGTTTTAATTTTTGAGTCCTACTCATTTTTGAAGGTTTCCTTTTTTTTGGAATAATGAGTCCTTTTTCAAGAATTTTAAAAAATCGTTTTATTACTTTTTCTTTATTGGTATGCTGGCTTCTACTTTCACTAGAAGATATTTTTAAAACGCCTTGTTGTGTAATTCGTGTAGAAAGGTTTTTAAGAAGTAATTGTTTTTCTTGATCCGAGAATGAAAGTGTAGTCACAATATTAAAATACAACTCAACTTTAGAAGAAACTTTATTTACATGCTGCCCACCAGCACCAGAACTTCGGACTGCTTTAAATAAGAGTTCTTTTAAAATGGTTTCTTTATTCATTTTTTAAAGAATCAGAATAGGAGTACAAATCTGTTTTACTAGCTAGGATAGCATCAATAGCTTCAACAGCTTTTTTTAGCCTACTTTCTTTATCGCCTTTCAATAAAATATAAGGTCTGTTGTATTCGTCTAATGCCTTTTGAAAAGCCTCAAACATTTCCATACGTTGCTCAGGTCTGTCTCTTAAATCATCTTCCTCCCAAGGAGTATCTATATAGGTAAGCAGGTATAAATTATAAGTATTTTCTGTAGCGGCTTTTTCAAGAATTGGATCTACAAAACCACCATAATATGCAGAAGAATATACTTTAGTTTCTAGTAAATCTGTATCACAAATTAAGACCTTGTCTGCTCTTTTTGCAAGTCTGTTTTCTAAAGCTATTTGACCAAAAGCTATTGGTAAAATATCTTTTGGCTCACAAGTTCTTCGTTCTTGATTCCATACTTTTTGCAAATAAGGTCTTGCATATTCTTGAACCCAAACAGTATTGTAATGTTTGGCTAATTGAATAGATAATGTTGTTTTACCAGTACTTTCTGGTCCAAACAATACTATTTTTACGAGATTAATGTCTTCTTGTCTAAGGTCTTTTTCCATGCGAAATATCCTGCTATTGCTATAAATGTAAATCCTAAATATTGAAAACTAGTAAATGTAAGCCCTTTATTAAAATATAAAGGAATTGAAATAATATCTCCAACAATCCAGAAGATCCAGTTTTCTATTTTTCGTTTTGCCATCAACCACATACCAACAAAGAAAATTGCAGTAGTAATTGTGTCTATATATGCCACCCAACTTGTCCACTTATCAAATGTTTGATAAACTATATACACAAATATTAAGGTAGCTATAAAAATGACAACAGAAATTATTTTTTCTTTTTTTGTAGTCTCAGAAATGGGAGTTACATGAGTTTTATCTACTTTTCTAGTCCAGATATACCAGCCGTAAACACTCATTATAAAATAATAACCGTTAATCATCATGTCTCCTAATAATTCCCATTTCAGTAACAAATAAACAAAAATAGAAGTACTAATCATTCCAGTAGGAAAGACCCAAATTTTATTTTGCATTGAATACCAAACAGACATAAAGCCAAAAATAACAGCAGTAATTTCTAGTAGTGTATCTGCAGACGAATAGTCTGCATACTGACCAAAAAATAAATCAAAAATTTGGCTCATAATCGCTACGGTCGGATTTTACCATCTTTAAATTTAAAACTACATGTTTTTGATTTTCGAAGGATCGTTTTATTTCTTTAGTTAGGAAGGGCATTAAGGTGTCATAGTCCCCGTAAATTTGAGTACTTAGTGGATTCTCCAAAACTATAAATGGAGAAGCTCTTAAGTTTTTTATAAAGTTAATAATGAGTTCTTCAAAATCATTTTGAAGTGGCATTAAAGTTAGTTCAACTGATATTTTCATGAATAGCTTCTTTTTTTATGATGTTAAAAAATGCCGGGTCTTTTTCAAAAGCAGTTCCAATTACTACCAAATCTGCACCAGCAGTATAGGCAGCAGTTAATTGATGAAGAGTTTGTATACCACCTCCAACAATTAAAGGGATGCTTAGGTTGTTTTTTATAAGAGAAATAATAGTAGACGCTACAGGAACTGTGGCTCCTGAACCAGCCTCTAAATAAATAATTTTTTTACCAGAAAACTCGCCTGCCAAGGCGGTTTTAAGAATTAATTCTGAGTTTGTTTGACAGATAGGTTTAGAACTACTAACTCTTTCTACAGCACTTTCTTTTCCGCCATCTACTAATATATAGCCTGTAGGCAGTACTTCTAGATTAGATTCTTTAATTTGTATAGCGGCTTGCACCTGTTGTTCTATTAAATATTCTGCATTTCTGCCCGAAATAAGACTTAAAAATAAGATTCCGTCTGCTTTATTTGATACTTGATCTGCACTACCTGGAAAAATAATGACTGGTAAAATAGTTGCTTTTTTTAGCTCAATTATAACATTTTCTATGCAGTTATTTTTATCAGTACTTCCTCCAACAAAAATATGAGTAGCAATAGATAGATGGATTAATTTAACAAGAGTAGGAAGCCGTTCTATCTCAATTTTTTCAGGATCAATTAAAACAGCCATAAGTTGTTTGCCTGTTTTTTTTGCTAGGAGTATGTCTTGATAAATATTCACAATAGCGAAAATAAGAAGTTCTTAATACAAAAACATCCTTTCATTGGAAATTTACATGAATAAAGTATTTTTTCTGAATTGAAACACGTTATTTTAAAAAGCATAGACGCAGGTAAAACCTTCAAACTCTAAAAAGTGAATTGCATGACTAGAAACATGTCCTTCATACTTAATAACACCAGTTGTTTTTTTGTCTGAAAAAGCAAAATCTTCTATATATATATGATGTAAGAATCTCAATTTTTTCTTTCCATAAATTTTATACAAAGATTCTTTAGCACCCCATACAATAGTTAATTTACTTACCAATGCATCATGATTGGCAAAGGTGTTGTATTCTTCTATGGGTGTAAATTTATGAGCAATCTTTACAATTTTATCTCGTTGCTTTTCTACATCTATTCCTACAGGATGTTTTTCAGAAATAATAATTGCAGTAAATGTAAAAGAATGTGTGATAGAAATATAGCTTCCATCTTTTAAATGAGGCTTGCCAAATTCATCATAGTATACGTCAGCATCTGCATAACCAACCTGTTGTAATAGATGTCGAATACTCATAAAGCCCTGCTGGTGTAGCACAGATTTCATAGACGTTAATCTGCTTTGACTATTTTCTGTGAGTTCTATACCAAGAGTTAAATCTTCTATAGTCTCCTGTATCTTCCAGATCAGAACCTTTGTAAAATCATTCACATGGATGGTCTTGTAAAGTGGCATGTTTTAAAAGTTATTATGTAACTTTGCAGTCTTTAAATTAGATAAATATAACAATAATAATGACTACAAATAAAGCTACCTACGTACCTTACAAAGTTAAAGATATTTCTTTAGCGGCTTGGGGAAGAAAAGAAATAGAATTAGCAGAGGCAGAAATGCCAGGTTTAATGTCTTTACGAGAAGAGTATAAAGACCAACAACCGTTAAAAGATGCTAGAATTGCCGGATGTTTACACATGACCATTCAAACAGCGGTGTTAATTGAAACATTAATAGCTTTAGGAGCAGAAGTTACTTGGAGTTCTTGTAATATTTTTTCTACCCAAGATCAGGCAGCTGCAGCAATTGCCGAGGCTGGAATTGAAGTATATGCTTGGAAAGGAATGAATGAAGAAGAGTTTGAATGGTGTATAGAGCAGACTTTATTTTTTGGAGAAGATAAAAAACCATTAAACATGATTTTAGATGATGGTGGAGATTTAACCAATATGGTCTTAGATAGGTATCCAGAATTAGTAGCAGGTATTAACGGTTTGTCTGAAGAAACAACTACAGGAGTTCACAGATTGTACGAAAGAATGAAAGCCGGAACTCTACCAATGCCTGCAATTAATATTAATGATTCTGTAACCAAATCTAAATTTGATAATAAATACGGATGTAAAGAATCTGCGGTAGATGCTGTTAGAAGAGCTACAGATATTATGTTGGCTGGTAAAAGAGTGGTGGTCTGTGGTTATGGTGATGTTGGAAAAGGTACTGCCGCTTCTTTTAAAGGAGCAGGTTCTATTGTAACGGTTACAGAAATAGATCCTATTTGTGCCTTACAAGCTGCTATGGATGGTTTTGAAGTAAAGCGTTTAGAAACCGTAATGGGAAATGCAGATATCATTATTACAACCACAGGAAATAAAGACATTGTTAAAGGAACACATTTTTCTTCATTAAAAGACAAAACAATTGTGTGTAATATTGGTCATTTTGACAATGAACTAGACATGGCTTGGTTAAATGATAATTATGGCGATACTAAAGTTGAAATTAAACCTCAAGTAGATAAATACACTATTAACGGAAAAGACGTTATTATTTTAGCAGAAGGTCGTTTGGTAAACTTAGGTTGTGCAACAGGGCACCCAAGCTTTGTAATGAGTAACTCATTTACAAACCAAACCTTAGCTCAGATAGAACTCTGGACAAATATTGAAGCTTACAAAAACGAAGTGTATATGTTGCCAAAGTATTTAGACGAAAAAGTAGCCAAATTACACTTAGCTAAAATTGGTGTAGAGCTAACAGAATTACGTTTAGATCAAGCAGATTATATAGGCGTAAAACAAGAAGGTCCTTTTAAACCAGAGTACTACAGATACTAAAAAACGAATACTTTTAAATAAAAAAACCTCTCATTTCGAGAGGTTTTTTATCTTTGTAAATGATTTCTATTCACTATCCTCTTTCATTAATAGTATTTATAGGCTTTGTTTTATAGAAGACTTTTAGCTTCTGCTAATTAACTCCATACCCATACCCATACCCATACCCATATCCGTATTTATCAATAAATTTATCAGGTTTAGAGTCATCGGTAATTACGTAACCTATGTTTTTTGGCTTGTATTTTTCTTTGTAGTCTAATACATAATTCACAACTCTTTTGGGCGAAAAATTTTTTCTAAAAACATGAATAACATAATCCGATTTTTCTAATAATTCTAAAGAATCAACCATAAATAGAATAGGTGCGGTATCAAAAATAACATAATCATATTTTTTCTTGAGATGTGAAATTAAATTATCAAATTTCTCACTATCAAAAATATTAATATTATTATTATTTTGTGTTCCAACAAAAAGAGTATCTAATTGATTATACGTTATTTTATATTTTTCAAAAAGTTCTTTGAAATCATTTTTATCATCATTTATGATATTTGTTAGTCCTTTATGATTTGGTTTTTTTTTATCAAATAATTTTGATAAATCAGGGTTTCGTATATCTGTCCCTATAAGAATAACTTTTTCACCTCTACTAGCTAAAAAGGTAGAAAGATTATATGCGGTATGTGTTTTTCCTTCATTTTTAATACATGAAGTTATCATAATCGTTTTTCCATCTTCAGACTTTGGAATTAGCATATTTAAATTGTGATAAATTCTTTTCAATAGTTCGTTATGTAATGATTTATTTCCAATCGATAAATTATCTTTTGTAAATTTCACAACACCTAAAAAATTTATATCAATAAGTTTTTCTTTTAGATATTCTATATCTACAAAAAATGTTCTAACAAAAAATAAACTGAGGCTAAACCCTACTGGAAGAAAAAAACCAGTAAATAAAAAAACCGCAAATATTTTAGACTTACTTGATTCTTTTTCAGTAATGTAATCAACTTGATTAATTAATTTAATATTAGACTCTAAAGAAGATAAATTAATTAATGCCTCTTCCTTTTTTTGAGATAAATAAGAATATAAATTATTTACAAGCAATAGATCTCTTTCTAGATTTCTCAATTCGGCTCCCTGTATTGGGATTATGCCAACCCTAGAATTACTTTTTTTCTTAAAGTCATTATATCTATTTAATTTCATTTTTAATTTATTGATGTAGATATTTAAACTATTAAGAATATTCGATCTTAAATTAATGAGTTGATTTTGTGATTGAATAACAAGAGGGTTTTTTTCTGTGGCATCAACAAGTAAATTATTTTTTTCTAAGATAATTTTGTTAAACTGAAAAATCATTCCATTAATATTTTCATTTTCAATACCAATCTCAGTGGGTAAAAGTTCAAAAGAGTTTTGTTTTTCTACCTCATTTAATAATTTAACAGATAGTTCACTTTGCATTGAGTTTTTAAATATCTGTTGTTCAACTTCATTTAAGTTTTTCAGCACTGAATTTGTTTGAGTATCTGGTTTATATACACCATTTTTGATTTTGAAATTTGAAATTAGAAGATTTATAGAATCAATTTTCTCTTCTAATTTTAAAATCCTTAAATCAATAAATTTTGATGATAGTTTATAAACACTTTTCTTTTCTTTTATATTGTTTTCTATAAGTTCATTAATAATTCCTTTTAAAATATAAGAATTTAATTCTTTGTTAGGACCAGAATAAGAAATTCCATAGGTGTTTGAATTTTTTGGTGGATTAACAATATAACTTGATTTTAACCCATTAATGGTCTCAGTTTTATTAAATTGATTAATCAGGTAAGTATTTTGATCTATATTATTTAAATATTTTGTTTTATATCTAAATATTGAATTTTCAAACTCATTTTTATTTTTTGAAAATGAAAATGTATGTTCGTTTATTTTAATAATGACATTTTCCTTATTATAACGAATAATACATTTATTTTCAGTGTTGGTTTCTTTTAAAACAAATTCAAATGGTAATGACTCTTTTGTTAAAAGCTCATTAGCTTTCCATCTATTTTTTTTAAAATATCTGTAATTAATTCCCAATTTTTCTACTACCTTATTTAAAATCAAAGTAGATTTAAAAATCGAAACTTGGTCTTCGCTATCTATTTTATTATTGTAAAGAAATTGGTATTCATTATTATTAATGAAAGATGAAGGATCAGATTGATCTTCACTAATTAATAATGTTGCATTTGTTTTAAATATATCTTGATGATAATAATTATACATAATACCAAGAAAAATAAATATAATTAAAGATGAAATAATCAGAAACCTTTGTGATAAAATAGCGAATAATATTTCAATAATATCTATCTGTTCTTCCTGATTATGTTGACTATCCTGCTCCATTATCTAAAAAGTAATATTAATATTGAAGTTAATAAAGATAGAGCCCCTGCATTTCTTAAAACCCCAAAATCAAATGCTAAAGATGCATTGTCAGGTCTTACATAAATTTTATCGTTTTGTTTTAGAAAATAGTATTCTGAATTTAAAAACTCATATGAGGTTAGGTCTAAATATTGAGTTTCAATTTCATTATTAGAACTTCTAATGATCATTACTTTGGTTGGATCTGCGTTTTTATTAAAGTCTCCAGCTCTACTAATGAGTTCTATAAATGTCATATTTTGATCTATAACATCAAACGTACCAGGATTACCTACTTCCCCTAAAATTGAAACTCTGAAATTTAAGATTTTTGTACTTACACTTGGAGTTTTAACAAATTCTAAAAGTTTATTTTTAATAGAATCCGAAAGAGATGTACAAGTTAATCCGTAAGCTTTTATTTTGCCAATATATGGAATATCAATATTTCCAGAGCTATCCACTAAGTATGCATCTAATTTTCTGGCCTCTGCGTCTCTAATAGTTCCTATTTTATCCATCGAAATTGGAGAAAAAATTGAAGTGCTTTGGTTAGTTAAAGAGGAAATTTTTACATCTATTAAATCCCCATAAGTTATAACAGCTTCTGGAATTTTTATTTCTAAATTTTCAGGAATATTTTCAAATAACACCTTATTGACAGAACAACTTTCAGTTATGAAAATTACAAGTATTAAATAGATGTATTTTTTTAAATTCAATATGTCGTTGTTTTTTTTGCATAATTACAATAATATGTATGTACTGATAAATATTTTTTTTTTAATAAAATATCATAATTTTAAAAAAAACATCTTTTTTGAGTTTGTATATTTTTATGGAAGAGTATTAATAAATTAATTCTTTTAAATACAACCTTATTGGGAATTTACTATTTAAAATAAATTTATCGGATATAAAATCTTATCTTAAAAACTTATATTTATTTTTTAGAAGATATGTTTCAGAGTATCCGGTTTTTTCTGATATTTCGGATATTGTTTTTTTATTCAAAAGCATATTTTTTGTTAAATCTAATCTTTCTGTTTTTATATACTTAGCTGGTTTAAAATTTTTATTTATACTATTGATTTCGTTGTAATCTAAGTTAAATTCAACTTCTAACATTTTTAATGTTACACTACTCAAGTTTTTTCGAATGAAACGCTTTATATTGAATATTAACTGTTCTTCTGTAATATTTTTTTTGTTTAAAACTCTAATAATTGTGATCAAAACAATAATAAGCAGTCCTAATCCAACATATAGATATGGTCTGCTATTCTTCATTTTAAAATCTTTAAATATTATATTTTTCTCAAAATCATTTACATCATCTATTGAGTAAACACCATGAATGCTTCCAAAACTTATTTTATTGGCTTCCTTATAAATTGCACCGCTATTAAATTCATCTACAATATAATTATCATATATCTTTTTTTTTGTTTTTTCAAAGATACTTAAGCCGTTATCTCCAGATAAAAATATTAAATTATTATAATCTGAAATTGTGTGTGCTGTTGTTTTAATAGGGTATAGGTTTGCTAATCTTATACCCTCCTTAGTTCTTTTTAAAATTAGCAACAAGTTATTTTTTGAAATAGCATAAAAATAATTACCATTAATATCGCTTTCTAAAATATCTTTAATTTCATATTTGATATCGCTCTCTATTACATCTATCTTATTATCTTTTACATTAAGAGAAATGTATTTTTTATTGTCTATAAAGTGAAATTCTCCTCGATCCTTAATTCTGGATTCTATCTTATTTCTTATAGGAATAACTTTATTTTGACTTGTGTAAATTAAATCAAATATGTTTTTTTCATAATCATATTTGAATATGCCCTTATCGGATATAACTAAATACTCAGAATTATCTAAAGCATAAATATCTGATAAATTCCCATACTCTCCTTTTGTTCTTATTGAATTATCATTATTGTATAACTTAGTTTCTATATTATCTTTATAGCCTAATAAACCATTATAGCACACAAATGTTATACTGTCAAATTCTCTAATTTGTCCATCTGTGTAGGTGATTTTATTTAATTTATTACCTTTAATATAAACACCGCTATAACTGCCAACAGCATTATTAGTAATTGATCTTACACTACCTATAGAATTAAATGAATATTTTAGGTTATTGTATATTAATAATTTCCCTCTTGCTATGACATAAAGATTATTATCTAGGTAAGCAAAATCGGTAATTGCTTTGGCATAAAGGTTAGGATACACATTTGGTAATTCAATAAATTTAATTTTAAAATTATTATTTCTTTCAAAAATTGAATTTATTGGACCAGAAATAGCTACATCAAAAAGAATTAAATTATCACCAGATGTATTAATTTTGTGAATACCATCATTTGAACTTACATACAATTCATTTTCATAATTAACAAAATTGTAAAATATTTTATCATCATAAATTTTATGAATTGTATAGTTGTTGCTAGAAAGGTTGTTGCTAAACAGCACAATAAACCCTATAATATATTTAATATGAGACATATTAATTTTTAATTAAATGAATAACTATAGGGGTTATTTGATGCAATTATAGTGGTTATTTTTTATACAGACAATAATTAAAATTTTAATAAATTATCTTATTTATTTATTTTTTATCAATTAGACTACTAATTTAATTAAATAACGTAAGGTTAAATTTCACACTAATGATTGTAAATAAGTCACACAAACAAGTGATTTTAAAAATTTAATTGCTTGCTATCTCCTTTCATATGAAAAAATTGTAGATAGTTTCTAACTTTCATTCAGTCTGAAGCAGGTATAAATAACAAGCAAAATTACAGTCAGATCATTCAGATTATATAGGCGTAAAACAAGAAGGTCCTTTTAAACCAGAGTACTACAGATACTAAAATACGAATACTTTTACATAAAAAAACCTCTCATTTCGAGAGGTTTTTTATCTTTAGCAACTAATACAAATTCATGGCACTTTCTAAAAAGATAGGTTTACTCTTAGCTCCGCTACTTTTTTTTATAGTTCTTAACCTGCCTTTTCATTTGGTTTCTGAAACTGGCGATGCTGTGATTGCTGTCGCAATTTGGATGGTTCTTTGGTGGATTACCGAAGCTGTTCATATTGCTGTTACTGCTTTGTTGCCACTTATTCTATTTCCATTGTTAAAAGTAATGCCAGCAGCAGATGTAGGTGCCAATTATGGAAGTCCTATTATCTTTTTATTCTTTGGAGGCTTTATCTTGGCATTGGCGCTAGAGAAAGTTAATTTGCATAAAAGAATTGCCCTAACCATTATAAAGATGACTGGAACTACACCCAACAAAGTCATTTTAGGGTTTATGATAGCCACAGCTTTTATGAGCATGTGGATTAGCAACACCGCAAGTACTGTAGTAATGTTGCCTATTGCTATTTCTGTGATTAAATTGCTCATAGATGACCAAGACGGGTTTACCAAAGGAGACAAGAATTTTGCCTTAAGTATAATGCTAGGAATTGCTTTTTCTGCCAATGCAGGAGGAGTTGCAACCGTTATAGGAACCCCACCAAACTCTGTATTAATTGGCTTGTTAGAAAGCGAGTACAACACACAAATATCTTTTTTAAAATGGATGACCATGGGATTGCCATTTTCTATAATGATGGTAAGCTTATGTTATTTGGTGCTGGTTAAAATAATGTTTCCTTGCAACAATATTAAATTTTCAACTTCGGCCAATGTTATTTCTGACGAATTAAAAAACTTGGGAAAAATATCTAAACAAGAAAAAAGAGTGCTCACCATTTTTGCCATTACGGTTTCTTTATGGATTACCAGAACCCTAATTAATTATATTTTTCCTGGCTTGCAATTATCAGACACCATTATTAGTTTAATTGGAGCCATCTCTTTGTTTGCGATTCCAATGAATTTCAAAAAAGGCGATTTTGTGTTGCATTGGAATGATACCAGCAGACTAGCTTGGGGTATTTTATTGCTGTTTGGTGGAGGTTTAGCCTTGGCAAAAGGAATGGCGTCTAGCGGATTGGTAGCTGTTATTACAGAAGGCATTAAAAGCGGAGGTTTTAGCCCAATAATTGTAGTGTGTTTGCTAATAGTATTAATGCTATTTATGACAGAACTCATGAGCAATGTAGCCCTGATTGCAGTGTTGGCTCCAGTGGTTGCAGGTATTGCTATTGGTTTAAACATTCCTATTTTAAATGTATTAATACCCGTAACCATGGCCTCTAGTTGTGCCTTTATGCTGCCCATGGCCACACCGCCAAATGCCATCGTATTTGCCAGTGGTTATGTAAAAGTAAGTGAAATGGCACGTGCAGGTATTATCTTAAACGTACTAGCTGTTGGTTTGTTAATTTTATACTATCTATTTGTAATTCCAATTATTTTTTAACCCAACCAGCCCTCTCTATCTAAACTTCTGTATTGTATGGCTTCTGCTATATGTGATGGTGAAATATCTTGTGAAGCATCTAAATCTGCAATAGTTCTAGAAACTTTTAAAATTCTGTCATAGGCTCTGGCAGAAAGATTTAGTTTTTCCATGGCGGTTTTTAAAAGACTCATGCTCTCGCTAGAAAGTTTACAGAACGCTCGTATCTGTTTCACATTCATTTGGGCATTGTAATGAATGTTTTCAAAATCTTTAAAACGTACTGTTTGCAATTCTCTTGCTTTGGTAACTCTTTTTCTTATGGCAGCACTAGATTCTCCTTTACGCTCGTCTGAAAGTTTTTCAAAGGGTACGGGGGTTACTTCTATATGAATGTCTATTCTATCTAACAACGGGCCAGAAATTCTTCCCAAATAACGTTGCATTTCTTGGGGCGAACTTGCCAATGGGTTAGTACCATCATTAAAAAAACCAGAAGGGCTAGGGTTCATACTGGCCACCAACATAAAACTACTGGGGTAGGTAACTGTAAAGCGTGCCCTAGAAATAGTTATTTCTCTATCTTCTAGGGGTTGCCTCATTACTTCCAAAACCGTGCGTTTAAATTCTGGGAGTTCATCTAAAAACAAGACCCCATTGTGCGATAATGATATTTCTCCTGGCTGCGGATACTGCCCACCACCCACCAGGGCAACATCAGAAATGGTATGATGAGGAGATCTAAAAGGCCGTTCATACAACAAGCCATGATCTTTTGTTTTACCCACCACAGAGTGTATTTTGGTGGTTTCTAAAGCTTCCTGCAACGTCATAGGAGGTAAAATAGAAGGCAGGCGTTTTGCCAACATGGTTTTACCAGACCCAGGAGGGCCAATTAAAATAATATTATGACCGCCAGCAGCGGCAATTTCCATACAACGCTTTATAGACTCTTGGCCTTTTACATCAGAAAAATCAAATTCTGGAAAATCTATATTTTTATAAAACTCCGCTTTAATATCTACCTTTGTGGGTATTATGCTTTTTTTACCATTAAAATGATCTATCACCTCCATTATATTCTCTACACCCAATACTTCTAGGCCCTCCACAATGGCTGCTTCTTTTGCGTTTTTTTTAGGAAGTATAAAGTAGGCAAAGCCTTCTTCTTTGGCTTTAATAGCAATAGGCAAGGCTCCTTTTATAGGCTGTACGCTTCCATCTAAAGATAGTTCACCCATAATCATATAATTGGCTATATCTGTAAAAGTACTTTGCTTAGAGGCAGCCAAAACGCCCATAGCTAAGGTTAAATCATAGGCAGCACCTTCTTTGCGTAAATCTGCAGGAGCCATGTTAATGGTAATTTTCTTGCCAGGTAATTTGTAGCCGTTGTTATTAAGTGCCGCAGAAATACGATAGCTACTCTCACGCACAGCATTGTCTGGCAGGCCAACCAAATGATAGCCAATTCCTTTATCTATATTTACTTCTACGGTAATAGTGGTGGCTTCAATGCCAAAGACGGCAGATCCATAAATTTTTTCTAGCATTTTTTTCTTTAAATATACTTAATAATTTTACTAAAAAAAAGTATAGAGAAGCTGTTTTTATCCAATAACAAAAGGTCTCCCCATAAATGGGGAGGCTTAAATTTACCCATTTATAGGGATTGTTTCGTATTCTTAATTTTCTCAGATTTACTAAAATTAAAAGCTATGGAAAAAGAAAAAATCAACTTTTTCTTCTTCTTAAAAAAAGTCACAAAAGTTCTTGTTATCCAGAAACATAGACCTATAAACAGGAGGTTTATTCTCCATATAACGAGTTATAGGCAATTAAAAAAAATCAGAAATATTAAAACCCAATATGAGTACAAAACGAATTTACTATCTAAGCATAATACTTTTTATTCCCATTTTTTTGTCCTGTAAGTATGAGGAAAAGGAAAATCAACACGATAGTAAGCCTCTTGTCATTAAACAGAAATCTAGGTCAATAGTTTATGGTATTGATTTATCTCATCATCAGAATAATGAAATAGATTCAATTTTTAAAAGAAAAGATAGCTTGGATTTTATTATCTGCAAAGCAACTGAGGGAGTGACCTTCACCGACCCTAAATTTTTGAAGAATTGGAAAATGATTAAAGACCATAAATTTTTAAGAGGAGCTTATCACTTTTATAGATCTGGAGATGATCCTTTGACTCAAGCAACTTTTTTCCTAGAATCGATTTCTGATATTGAAAATACAGATATTCCTCCTATAATTGATTTTGAAGAAGGTGGAATAGATAAATCACAATCAGTAGATGAAATACAATCATCACTGAAAATATTTCTCAATGAAATTAAAATACAATCAAAACGAAAACCAATAATTTATACTGATATCAATACTGGAAATAAATACCTAAATAACTCTAATTTTTCTGATTACCCATTATGGATAGCTGATTACAACGGAAAAAAACAACCCAATTTACCCGATACATGGAAAAATAAAGGATGGTTAATTTGGCAAAACTCTAGCACATATAAATTTAATGGACTAAATAATGATTTTGATGTATTTAATGGCAACCTATTAGAGTTTAAGGAGTTCATAAAAAATAGTAATTACAATGAATAAACCTCATTT
>Ga0307997_10000481_pt1 | contig 18255 bp, 18 predicted proteins | sample Davwhametageno36_FD_203165 | JGI IMG/M metagenome (GOLD analysis project Ga0307997, IMG submission 203165) | Marine microbial communities from Davis Island wharf, Antarctic Ocean - #36 | ecosystem: Environmental > Aquatic > Marine > Unclassified | place: Antarctic Ocean: Davis Island wharf... | reverse complement strand
CAATACATCCAAACGATTATTTAATTTCAATAATTGTTCAGGATCAGCATTTAACTTATTATTTATACCAGATAATTCTGCATTAATATCATTCAATTCTATAAGCACAGCCTCTAATCTTAATGATAATTCACTAAAAGTATCAAATACAATCAATTTTCTCTTAACAACACTTAAAGAAGTAAAGACTCCTTGTTCGTTGTTCAAATAATGTTCTCCCTCAGCAATAGCATTTGAGATTCCATCAATATTCTCCAATAATGAGATATTATTTTCTATTTCTTCTTTTTCGTTTTCTATCAGATTTGCAGTATCTAATTCCTTAAACTGGAATTGTAAAAACTCTAGCTCTGATGAAGATAGACTACCTGATTTTTTAATGGTATTTAATGCTGAAACTAAATAAGTATATTGTTTTAACTCTTTATGGTAGCTTGCTAGTTCTTTTTCTGATTTTGCAAACTGATCAATTAATAAAAATTGAGCTTGCTCATCTTTTAATAATACGGACTGATGTTGAGAATGAATTTCAATAATTTGTTTTCCGAAGACAGTTAACACTTGCAATAAAACAGGTGTATCATTAATAAACGCTCTACTTTTTCCAATTGCATTTATCTCCCGCCTAACTACAGTTTCTTCTTCAAAATCTAAATCATTATCTATAAAGAATTGCTTTTTAGAACTATCAATAATAAAGATAGCCTCAATAGTACTTTTAGATCTATTTTCATCTGCTGAAAAGCGCTCTACTCTTTTTCCTAAAAGTAATGATAAAGCATCCAACATAATTGATTTACCTGCTCCTGTTTCTCCTGAAACTACAGTAAACCCATCTGTAAAATCAATAAATACGTTTTTTAATAAAGCGTAATTTTGAATGTGTAAACTTTTTATCATCTACTGCCGCCTTCTGATGAATTGGTAATCGCTTGATATTTTGTGGAGTGAGAAGGATCAATCTCAATTAATGTTTTAGCAATTCTTGCTTTTTCATTAGGGAAAGCTTCAGAATAGATTTTAATAATCTCATCTGATTTTGCATCAAAGAAGAGTTTCAGAATAAAAGCAGAAGCGTTTTCACGATAAATACTTTTTAAACTTTCAAGTGCTTCAGTAATTTCAAAACGAGCATCATCTGGTTCTTCACCTAGTTTATCCATACCCATCCTGTGATAACGATACATACACATATGAAAATCAGAGTATCTTTGATCCATTAAGTCATGTGCTAACCAATATCTATTTTTATCACTTTCAAAAGCTTTCCAACCTTTTTCAGGAGCGTTTTGAGCATTACTTACTATCTTTTGAGCCATGTTAAAATACACATTCCCACCTTCTTCAGAATAAGTTGCAAAGTCTAAACCCAACACTATGTTTACATAAAAAGCTAAAACGGATGTAAGGTTAGACATATGAGTAGACTCAGAAAACTCTAAAGATTGATATTCCAAATATTTAAATCTAAAATTATTATCTAAATAGTTAAATAAAGTGGATTTATAAGAAGTACCATAAACAGGACGAGTACTTTGAATTTGTATTGAACCTTCAAACTCATCATTAGATATTTTTTTACTTATATTAATCATGATAGTGCATTCTATACGCTCCTCATTCTGAATATTAGTAGTCGACCATTTTTTATTATTAATGAACTCATAAATCTCAGTCTGCATAGTTTGAAAAACCTTTCTATCGCTCGTCTGTACTTGACTTGAGTTAACCCTAACATTACACAATAATTCTTGCGCACTTATATTTACAGCAAACACACCAAATAATATATATAAAACTAATTTCTTATTCACTTAATTCAATTATTTTATCAATAACATCTTTTGCAACTTCACTCTTATCCTTTAACTCAAAATCGCTAATATTATTGGCTTTGTCAATAATAGTTATTTTATTAGTGTTATGTTGAAAACCTGCTCCCTTATTATTTAAAGAATTTAACACAATCATATCTAAATTTTTTCTTTTTAATTTATCCTTTGCATTTTCAACCTCATTATCAGTTTCTAATGCAAAACCAACAATAAACTGCTTATCATTTTTCTTACTTCCCATTTCCGCAAGAATATCAACTGTTTTTTCAAGAGAAATATTTAAATTACTATCTGATTTCTTTATCTTATTTTTAGCTACAACATCTGGTTTATAATCAGCTACAGCAGCAGCAAAAATACCAATTTCAGTTGTAGGGAAATGAGCATTTACTTGCTCATGCATTTGTGAGGCGGTAACTACTTTATAAACTGTGATATTAGCATGTTTACAATTCAAATGTGTAGGGCCTAAAACTAAACTAACTAATGCTCCATTATTTGCAGCCTCAACAGCTAAAGCAATACCCATTTTACCTGATGAACGGTTAGCTATATATCGGGCAGGATCAATAGATTCATGAGTTGGACCAGCAGTAATTAACACTCTTTTATTTGTTAAAGGCAAGTCTTTATTTAGCTCTGCAGTAATACTATCAATTATTTCAGATGGTTCAGCCATCCTACCTTCACCTACCAAACCGCTAGCTAACTCACCAAATCCTGAAGGAATAAGAATATTTCCATATTCTTGTAACGTGCTAATATTAGCTTTTGTTGAAGGATGTTTATACATATCCAAATCCATAGCAGGGGCAAAATAAATAGGACATTTGGCGGACAAATAAGTAGCTAGAAGTAAATTATCACATTCGCCCGCTTTCATTTTTGCCATAGTATTAGCAGTCAAAGGAGCTATTACCATTATATCAGCCCACAATCCTAACTCAACATGATTACTCCACTCTCCACTATCAGGGTCAACCATTTTGGTTAATACAGGCTTTTCGGATAAAGTAGCTAAGGTTAACGGAGCAATAAAATCTAAAGAAGCCTCAGTTTGAATAACTCGAACTGAAGCTCCTGCTTTTTTAAATAGTCGTACTAATTCAGCTGTTTTATAAGCTGCAATACTAGCTGTAATTCCTAATAATACTTTCTTACCCTTAAGCATTATTATTTGAGTCCCCTATACTTCCTTCTGAATCAGCATCACGCATATAGATTTCATCATTCAATAATTCTTTCATTGCAATTGCCCATGGCTTAGGTAAGCTTTCGTAAAATTTTGAAACAGCAATTTGTTCTTGGTTTTCAAAAACCTCATCCAATTGTTCTTGTGTTAATGCAAACTCTTCTAATTTTAACATTAATTCAGCTTTCATTTTTTCATTAACTTGAGCTGATCTTTTTGCCATTACTGAAACAGCTTTGAAAATATTATCTGTTTTATCAACAAAATCATTTACATCTCTAGTGATTGTAGATTTTTGCGCTCCTGTGTTTTTAAATTTCATCTTGGTTTTCTTTTAATTCAGTTAAAGTTTGATTCGTTTTATTATAAGTGTTTTCTAAATCTTTTATAAAATCACTATTTGGGTAATTATCCTTAAATTGAGCATAAGCATCTAAAGTTGCTTTTAACCTAGGAGTAACTTTAGTACTAATACTATTAATAGCTAGTGAATAGGATGATTTTACAATTAAAAAATGTACTTCTTCTCTATTTGTATAAGATGGAAAATCAATCAATACATTTTCCAAAGCAATAATTGCCGATTTATAATTTTCTGTCGTAAAATATTGTTTGGCATTTTCAAATGCTTTTTTGGATAAGACAGCTCTTAACTCATCCAACAATACATTACACTTTTCAACTCTATCGCTACTAGGAAATCTATCAACAAAAGCTTGTAATTCCTTTATAGCTTTGTAATTATTAGTTGCATCAAGAGAGTAATTAGGAGCTTCAAGGTAGTAACAATATGCTGTCATATAAGCGCATTCTTCAGTATGCTTACCATTAGGGTAGTTTTGAGTATAGTTCTTAAACAAATAAGCTCCCATTAAATTATCACTAGCGGAATAATGACAATAAGCAAAATAATAACTTACCTCCTCCATTTTTGCAGTTCCTCTTAGTACGGTCGATAATTCATTGAATAAAGGCATAGCTCTATTAAAATCTTCTGCTTCATAATAAGCAACCGCTTTAGTGTACTTATAGTTATAATCATCACTTTTTAATACTTTCTGATATTCTCCACAAGAATTAAGCACTAAAGCAAATAATAGTATAGTTGTTATTTTTTTCATCATAATTTTAATGGGACAAAGATAAATGGTATAATTGGATATTCCTAAATTATTTTTATATCTAGTAAGGCGCAATAATTTGAATTTATTACTTTAGTATTGAAGTGATTTTTGTGCTCATTGGTTTGGTTGTTGAGTAAAAGTAGTTTACAAAATCTCCTTCGCCATTAACAATATATTTCTGAAAATTCCATTTTACTGAAGAGCTTGATTTTCCGTTTATCTTCTTTTCTGTTAACCAGTTATAAATTGGATGCTTATTTTCTCCTTTCACCTCAATTTTTTCGGTCATTAAAAAGCTTACACCAAAGTTTTTAGAACAAAACTGTTGAATCTCTTTTTCTGCACCTGGTTCTTGCCCTCCAAACTGATTACAAGGTAAGCCAATCACAATTAAATCATTTTTATACTGCTGATGCAACTCTTCTAAACCAGCATATTGTGAGGTAAACCCACATTCAGAAGCAACATTAACAAATAAAACATGCTTACCCTTAAACTCATTTAAATCGATAGGAATACCGCTAATATCATTAATTGCTATATCATAAATTGATTTTTGTGCATTACTATTATTAAAGGAGAAGATTGCCATAATTATTAAGATTAGATTTTTCATTATACTAATAAACTTTTAATTTCATTTTTTATTGCATCACTTGCTTCAATAAGTGGTGGGCGAACAAAGGACTTACAAATTCCTAACAATTCCAAACAGGCTTTTACTCCTGTTGGATTTCCTTCAGCATAAAAGGGTCCGTAAAAATCATACAATTTATAGTGCAATTGATTAGCAATATTATTATTTCCTGACATTCCAAAAGAAACCATATCAGAATAACCCTTAGGATGCGACTGTCCAATTACTGATATAACTCCTTCCGCTCCCATATAAATCATAGGTAAAGTAAGTCCATCATCACCAGACAGCACTACAAAATCACTAGGTTTATTTTTAATGATTTTCATGATTTGATCCATATCTCCTGAAGCTTCTTTTACGGCAACTATATTTTTAAACTCATTAGCCAAACGCAAAGTAGTTTCAGCCTCCATATTACTAGCTGTACGCCCAGGTACATTATAAAGTACAATGGGTAATGGGCATGCTTGTGCAATCATTTTATAATGCTGATAAATTCCTTCTTGAGTAGGTTTATTATAACAAGGCGAAACAGAAAGTACCGCATCAACACCTGTAAAATCAGTATGTTTAATTTCATCTATTAAAGCTAAAGTATTATTTCCTCCAATACCTAAAACAATAGGCAAAATACCATTATTAATCTTTATACAAAAAGCAATTATTGCTTGCTTTTCTTGTTTTGACAAAACTGCACTTTCGCCAGTAGTACCCATCAAAACTAAATAATCAATTCCTCCATCAATTTGATAATTGATTAGCTTTTCAAGGCCAATGTAATCTATACTTAAATCCTCATTAAAAGGTGTAATAAGAGCAACTCCTGTTCCTTTAATTATTTCCATTTTACTTATTTATTAAATTGATGTAGTGCTTTATTTCATACATGAGTTTATTCATGCTTTTATCTTCTTTTAATGCAATCATCAAATCATAGATTTCATATCCGTTTTCATGTTGTCCAATCTTAAAATGTGCTAGAGAACTTGCTACTAAATATTTAATAGGAATACAACTACCATCACATAAATTAATCAAAATATCATACTCCTTTTTTACAAAATTATCAATGATGTAATTATGTGGTTTATAATAGTAATTAAGGTCTTTCTGATAAAAGAAATCATATTGTAATTTTGGAATATGACAGTAGGACAATTGCGTAGCATTTACATAACCTAATGCTTTGACATCCTTTTTTAAATTAGAAAAATAATCCACAAAAGGCTTCACTTGCTTAATCTGCTCCTCTGAAGTAGCATCATATAAAATACCTACGGACTTTGCAGCATCCAAATTACACACCTCTTTTAAGCGCTTATTGGTTTTCAATTCTTTTTGAAAAACCCATTGCCCAATTTTTTTCTTGGTATTTTCTATAAATTGCATTAACTAATTTTTGCTAAAAATTCATCTTCATTTACTATATTAACTCCTAAGCTTTCGGCTTTCTCTTTTTTACTAGGTCCCATATTTTCTCCAGCAAGTACAAAAGTAGTGCTTTTTGAAATAGAACCTACATTTTTTCCTCCATGTTCCTCAATCATTTTTTTAAGCTCATTTCTGGAAAACAAACTAAACACACCTGAAACGACAATCCTCATTCCTTTTAAGTGTTCAGATTTTGAAGTATCTTCAACTTTAGAGACGAATTGTAATCCTGAATTTTTAAGAGCAGTAATTAAATCAATATGTTTTTGCTTAGAAAAATATAAAATTACACTCTCAGCAATCTTATCTCCAATTTCATCTACTGCAATCATAGTTTCCATATCTGCAGTAATTATTGAATCAATTGTTTTAAAGTGCTTTGCTAAAACTTTTGCAACTGTCTCTCCAACATACCTTATCCCAAGGCCAAATAACACTCTTTCAAAAGGAATATTCTTTGACGCTTCTAAGCCTAGTATTAAATTCTCAGCTGATTTTTCTGCTATTCTTTCTAAAGGCAAGAGATCTTCTTTTTCTAAAAGATATAAATCAGAAATTTCAGAAATTAATCCCTCTTGAATTAAAAGCTCAATAGTCTCCCCACCTAGCCCATCAACATTCATGGCTTTACGGCTGATAAAATGTTCAAAATTACCTTTTATCTGTGGTGGGCAGCTTTCAGCATTCGGACAATAATGCTTAACATCTCCATCTTTACGCACTAATTCAGTACAGCAAGAAGGACAATGCTTAATATAGCGAGTAGGTTGAGAAAATAAATCTCTATCCTTTAACTCCACTCCCACTACTTTTGGAATAATCTCTCCTCCTTTTTCTACAAACACCTTATCACCTTCACGAATGTCCAGTCTCTCAATCTGATCAGCATTATGTAATGAAGCACGCTTTACTGTTGTTCCTGCTAGTTGAACAGGCGATAAGTTTGCTACAGGAGTAATTGCTCCAGTACGACCAACCTGATAAGTTATTTCTTCTAAAATAGTTGAAACTTGTTCTGCCTTAAACTTATAGGAAATTGCCCACCTTGGAGACTTGGCAGTAAAACCCATTTCTTCTTGCAGATTTATATCATTTACCTTTATAACAATCCCATCAATTTCGTAAGGCAAATCATGACGTTTAGCATCCCATTTTTCTACAAATGTTAATACCTCATTTATTGTTTTATGTGTTTCTATTTCTGATGGAATTTTAAAACCCCACTCTCTTGCTTTTTGTAAATTATCAAAATGTTTATTGCTTGGTAAATTATCCCCAAGCAAATAATATAAATAACAATCCAATGGGCGTTTAGCAACCTCCTTAGTATCTAGTAATTTCAAACTTCCTGATGCCGTATTTCTTGGGTTAGCATATGGTTCTAGACCTTGTTCAATTCTTATCTCATTCATTTGAGCTAAACCTGTAATGGGTAAAAAAATCTCCCCTCTAATTTCAAACTTTTCAGGACAATCCCCTTTTAACTTTAAAGGTATACTTTTTATCGTTTTTACATTGGCAGTAACATCATCTCCTTGAGTGCCATCTCCCCTAGTTAATGCTTGTATTAGCTCTCCATTTTCATAAGTCAAACTAATGGAAATTCCATCATATTTTAATTCGCATACATACTCAAAATCATCATCCGTTAGTTTATTAATCCGAACATCAAAATCATGCAAGTCTTCAGCAGAATAAGTGTTTCCTAAAGAAAGCATTCTGTAATTATGCTTTACTGCTGTGAAACCCTCAAGCACTTCACCTCCTATTCTTTGTGTAGGTGAATTTTCATCAAATAAATCAGGGTGATGATTTTCTAATTCCTGAAGTTCAGACAATAACTGATCAAACTCAAAATCAGAAATTACAGAAGCATCATTCACATAATACGCATGATTATGAGCCGATAATTCTTTTCTTAAAAACGCTATGCGTTCTTCTGATTTCATCTAGTAATTATAAGGGAAATGAGAATCGTGAAGAATAATATAAAGCTTTCCTGAATCATCTTTTTTATAGACAAAAGTATATTCAACCTTTACCTCTGAATTATCTGCTTTCAGAAAAAAATAATTTCCCATAGCTATTGCAATATTTTCTTCAATTTTTATACCAATATTTTCAAACCGAACAGCTTTCCATCCTAATAATGCAAAACCATTATCTTCATCAAAATCAGAATTTCCACCAATAAAATAAGAAAGAGCAGATTCTTTTGTAAGCCTGAATTGCAGTACACTAGCTAGAGTAGGTTTAAAAAACACCTCTCCCATATGAAAGCCATATAAATCCGATAAATAGTTTGTAGCTATTTGTTTGTAATCTGCATCTTCAGCATATAGCTTCCCAATATTCAAAAGCCCATCAGACCATTGTTTTTGTTCACTTAAAACTTCTTCTTTTGTTATCATTTTATGATTATTTATCTTTTTCAAAAATAATTAATTCTTTTTAGCTTTTATCATTCTATCCTTATCGTTTAAGTCTTTTTTCAACTCAATATCAACAAAACCAATAGCACTTAACATGACGATTATTTCGTTACCAAACCGTTCGTTTATTTCAAAAAATAACAATCCGTTTTTTGGTAAACTTGTAAATGCAAGATCCGCTATTTTTTTATAAAATAATAACGGATTATTATTAGGAACAAATAAAGCTGAATGAGGTTCATTATCCAATACATTCGCTAGCATTAATTCCTTTTCCTTATCTAGAACGTAAGGAGGGTTACTTATTATTACATCCACTTTTGGTAAGGTGGGGTTTTTTAAAATATCCTGAAGTAAAAAGTTAATTTTAACGTCATTTATTTTTGCATTTTCTTTAGCTACCAACAAAGCAGATTCAGACACATCAATAGCTGTAATTTCAGCATCTTTATTTTTCTTTAAAACAATTGGAATACAACCTGTACCTGTTCCAATATCCAAAGCTGAAGTGAATTCATGCTCTAATATCCATTGCACCAATTCTTCCGTTTCTGGTCTTGGAATTAAAGTATGCTCGTTTACATTGAAATTTAGTCCATAAAACTCAGTTATTCCTATGATGTGCTGTATTGGCTTATTTGTTTTTAGTTCAGCAATTATCAGTTTAATTCTATCTGACATATCACTAGTAACATACATGTTGGCATGAATAATACAGTCCGAGCGATTATAACCCAATAGAAAGTCAATACTGATGTAAGCCCATGAAATAATTTCACGCTCTTGAGCAATGCCATTTAACTGCTTAATAAAATACGGTATAATATTGCTGACTTTTTCCACAGGACAAAGGTATGATTTTGCTATTTTTGAAGCATGCAAAATCAAGAGTTTTTCATGAACAGGTGCTTGGAGTTAGCCTCCAAAGGTTTAGAGAGTGTTTCTCCAAACCCAATGGTAGGTTCAGTTATTGTTTATCAAGGTAAAATAATTGGAGAAGGATATCATAAGGAATATGGTAAAGAACATGCTGAAGTAAACGCAATTACTAGTGTAAAAGACAAAAGTTTACTTAAAGATTCTACGCTTTATGTAAACCTTGAACCTTGTGCACATTTTGGAAAAACACCCCCCTGCTCTAACTTAATAATTGAACATAAAATTCCAAAAGTAGTTATTGGATGTGTAGATTCTTTTTCTGATGTTAATGGAAAAGGAATAATAAAAATGGAAAAAGCAGGCATTAAGGTGAGTGTTGGTGTTCTAGAAAAAGAAAGTAGAGAATTAAATAAACGATTTTTTACTTTCCATGAGAAAAAGAGACCATACATCATCCTAAAATGGGCTGAAAGTAAAGATGGTTTTATAGCTCCTAAAGATCAAACAGCACCTTTTTGGATGACTTGTAGCGATTCCAAGAAATTAGTACATCAGTACAGAGCAGAAGAAGATGCAATTTTAGTAGGTAGGATTACTGCAGAAAAAGATAATCCTTCCCTAACCGTTAGAAAGGTTACAGGTAAAAACCCTACACGTATTGTCATTGACAAAGATTTGAAACTTTCTAAGAAATTAAACCTGTTTAACAATCTAGCCAAAACAATTATTTTTAACACACTAAAAACAAAAGAAATAGATTCAAATTATTATATAAAAATTGACTTTAACAATTTGACTGAAAGCATTTTACAGGAATTATATAAACAAAATATTCAGTCTCTAATTATTGAAGGAGGAGCAAAAACATTACAATCCTTTATAGATAAAAAACTATGGGAAGAAGCAAGAGTTTTTACAGCAAATACGATTTTATTTGAAGGAATAAAATCCCCAAACATAAAAGGTGAAATTATTTATGAGACAAAAATTGATGAAGATCAATTAGAAATCATTAAAAGTGAGTAATATAATCTACACCATACTCCTTTTCAATATCTTAATAATTGTATTTAAGATGTTTGAAAAACACAAAGTTGATAATTTGCAAGCTTTAATAGTAAATTACTTAACTGCAGCAGGATGCTCATATTTCTTTTTAGATCAAGATTTTTCATTAAATCATGTGTTAAATTCTGATTGGCTGTATCATTCAATGATAATAGGAACATTATTTATTATTGTGTTTAACTCTTACGCAATCGGAACCCAAAAAGTAGGAATAGCAGTTACTACGGTAGCTAATAAAATGTCCCTGATTATTCCTGTGTGTACAGCACTTATTTTGTATCCTGAAAATAACACTTTTGATAAATTAAAAGGAATTGCTTTTTTGTTAGCGCTTGCAGGAATATATTTGTCCTCTACAAAAAATGGAAAGTTAAGTTTTAATAAAAAATATTTATGGTTAATTGTTTTAGTATTTGTAGGTCAAGGAATCTCTGATTCAATATTTAATGATTTTGCTCAAAGTTTTAAGGAAGTATTTGATAAAGAAAGTTATTTATTCTTTATGACATTATTTATTGTTGCTAGTATTAGTGGAACGCTAATTCTATTAGGAGAATCAATTAAAAAAAAGAAAACCATTCAGTTAAAAAGCATCATTTGGGGAGTTGTTTTTGGTATTCCTAACTTTTTCTGCCTGCTATTCTTTTTAAGAGCATTAGCTAACTTAAGTAGTTCAATCGTTTTTCCACTAGTAAGTATGGGTGTCGTTGTGAGTTCAAGTTTAATTGGAGTACTCCTTTTTAAGGAGAAACTAAGTAGAAATAATTGGATTGGAATTCTACTTGCTATTTGTGCAATTTATATTTTTTCACTTTAATGCTTAACGATACTTACAATGAGGTTAAAAGCCATACAACAGGAATTTACAAAGAGAAGGGAAGTAAATTTATAGCCTATTCATACCCCGTTTATTCTGAACATGAAGTAAAAGAAAAACTAGAGGAAGTAAAAAAACTAGAATATGCTGCAAGACACTATTGCTATGGCTACATTCTTCATGCTGACAAATCAGCACAAAGAGCAAATGATGATGGAGAACCCTCTTCTACTGCAGGGAAACCAATACTTGGACAGATACTATCCAATGATTTAACTAATCTACTAATAGTGGTTGTTCGTTATTTTGGAGGAGTTAAACTTGGCGTACCAGGTTTGATTAGATCATACAAAACTGCAGCAGCTGAAGCGATACTAGAAGCCACCATCATAACAAAAACGATTAAGGAACACTATGAGATAAGTTTTAAATACCCTCAAATGAATGATGTTATGCGACTAGTAAAAGAATATGACCTTGAAGTAGTAAATACAGACTTCGAAATAGAATGTAAACTTATATTTGCAGTCCCAAAAAGTAAAACTGAATTGGTTGTTCCAGCTTATAAAAAAAACCACGAATTAAGAATAGAATATATTAAAACTGTATAATGAAATTACTAAAAGAACTTTGCAACATCCATGCTCCAGCAGGAGAAGAATTTACTTTAACTGAATTTTTACTGAAGTATGTAACTGAAAACCAAACACAATGGAAAGTTAAACCAACCCTGCATTATGGAAAAAGGTTTCAGGATAATCTAATTATGGTATTTGGAAAGCCAAGAACAGCAGTTTTTGCACATTTGGATTCAATCGGTTTTACTGTGAGATACAATAATGAAATTGTAAAAATTGGTGGACCTGTTTCTGATGAAGGAATTGTGTTGGTTGGTGAAGATAGCAAAGGGAAGATTGAAGGAAAAATCATTAAAAATAAAGATGGAATGTTTATTGATTTTTTCCGAACAATTGAAAGAGGTACATCCCTTACTTTTAAAGTTGATTTTAGGGATACTGATGAGTTTATACAAAGTTGTTATATGGATAACCGACTAGGAGTTTGGAACTGCCTTGAAGTAGCCAAAACTCTGGAAAACGGTATTATTGTATTTTCATCATGGGAAGAACATGGAGGCGGTTCTGCAGGGTATTTAGGAAAATTTATTCAAGAGAAATATGGAGTAATGCAAGCGCTTATATCGGATATTACTTGGGTAACTCATGGTGTAGAACACGGGAAAGGATGTGCGATTTCATTAAGAGATAGTGGAATTCCAAGAAAGTCATTCATAAACAAAGTAATAGCGATTGCTAAAAAAACTGACATTAACTTTCAGTTAGAAGTTGAGGATTCTGGAGGAAGTGATGGAAATGAATTACAAAAAAGCAATTACCCTTGGGATTGGTGTTTTGTTGGTGCTCCTGAAGATCATGTGCACTCCCCAAATGAAAAGGTACACAAAGCAGACATACAATCCATGGTGGATTTATATACCGTTTTATTAAAAGAACTTTAAGAATCCCTTTTTTTACTTTTAACACCCTCTTCTTTAATTCTACTATATAGAAAATAGATATTCCAAATAAGGATTAAAGCAAAATATACAATTTCAAATACTCCATATGAACTGAAGGGTAGTAATAACAACAATGAACATAACATTGAAAGCCCAATAAACATGGAGAAAACTCCTGTTCTTAAATATTTTAAAGAACGAAACAAACCAAACAAAAAGACAAATAGATTATAAGTAAAGAAGAAAAGAAAGGCTGGGATTTTATGAAAAACCTCATAATCCATAGGGATAGTAGCGGTAAAGAATAATGAAAAAGAAGAAATAAGTAACAGTACTTTTAAAGGATAACGAAACCTCCTTTGCTTGAAATAATATCGCAATGAAGTATAGGCATTTAGGAAAATCCCAGTAGCCAAAAATACTAGTGTTGAATTCCATAATAACCAAGTTGGCTCTTGTATCCCAAAATCAGAAAGTGGTTTTTCCATAGGGTTAAAACCAGGACGCAAATACCAACAATAAAGTGGAGCTAAAATTCCCAAAAGAATACAAAAAATAAGATAAACTCTTCTTAAAAGTTTTATCCTAATGTATTCCATTTAATAAAAAGCAATATCATTTACAGGAGCATCAACTACAATGGTGTCACAATATGAATTAGTTGATTGATTGAATTTATATACTATGTTCGGATTATAGAGAGCATCATTTACATAAATCATATTGGAATACCCATTAGTGGTATCATTAACAGCATATACTTCAGTTTTAATAAATAAAACATCTGATAAAATAGGAACAAGATTAGTAATAGATGATCCGTCAATTCCCATACTGTGAACTCCACTATTTGCAGTGAAGTAAAGCAATGTACCATTAGTATTAGAAGTTAAGTTTTGTGCATTAAAAACGCCCATAGAAACATTCCAAACTAATTCCAAATCCCAAGGATGAAATCTACTTAATGATGAAAAAGTATTATACAATAGATTATTACCATCATAAATCCCTTTACATAGTATCAGAAAGTTATTTATAAAAACAGCAGAATTAGGATTTTCTCCTACTTCAATACTTCCCATAAAATCAGCAATTGGTATTGCTTCATCCCTATAGTCAATCGCTATAACAGTCGAGTCTTTTAAAGAGTCGGCAACCGCACCACTATTAAAAACAAATGAACGGTACCATTTGCTTATAATAAAGCTAGGATTGACTTCATCACCCGTTTCAATATCGGAAATAATATTTAAACTTTCTAAATCAACAACCTTAACTTTAGCATCCCCTTTGTCAACGACAATTATTCTGTTAAAATCTACAAAATTAAAATCAGTAGCATTAACAAAATCACCTATAATCTCTTTATTCTCAAAAGTTTTAACATTAGTAGTTACAATCTGATTTTCGGTAACAATATATGCTTTTGTTCCATTAAACTTTATTTTTTTAGGATTTGATAATGCAGCACCATTTACTGTTTGATAAATTTGATTTTTAACTACTTCACCATCATAAAAACTAATGCCATTGTCAGTAACAATATACATGCCGTCACCATAATTTTTTGCGAATGAAGGTGCAGGGTCCTCAGTATCTTCTTTGCAAGAGGAAACAAAAACCAAAGCAATAAGTAAATAGTTAATTAATTTCATGTGATAAATTTTTAGCAAATATAAAAAAAAAGGAAGGCAATGCCTCCCTCTTTAAATCAAAATCTTATTTACCCAACTAGTTAAAGCAATATCCGCCAGGAATAATACCAACTTGTATAGAATCAATAATAGTACCCTCAGTAGTATATTTGTAAGACCAGCCACTTTGTGTAAAATCAACAGCATCAGTTCCGTATATATAACCATTATCAAAGCCTAAGCCATAGAAACTTCTGTTTATTAAAGCAGTTGTTGGTAATTCTGTATCATTCACATTAAAAGCATAAACTGCCTTAGACCAAGAACCATCAGAATAATACAATTTAGTGCCAGCATCATTAATAACTAGATCTTCTGGATGATTACCGACCGCAAATGCATAAGTTGCTTCAATGGTATTATCAACAATTTTAACTAAATTACCAGCAGTTTCTGAAACAACATTCCAATCAGCATCATATTCAGTATATCCACCAGTTAATACCCAAACAGCACCATTCACATCAATTACAACTGAGTTAGGCTTGTCACCAACTGTTAAAGTAGTTTCTACGACATCATTATCAGTATTAATTACCGTAATTGTATTGTCAAGACCCCAACCACCTACATTACAAACATAAGCAAAAGCACCACCAACAGCAATTCCTTCAGGACCTGCCCCACAAGAAATAGTAGAGGAAACTGTATTTGTAGCTAAATCAATAACCTGCACTCCATTAATGCCCCAATCTGTTACATAAGCTTTTGAATCAGAAACCTGAGCCATATATCTAGGTTGACTAACATTAATTTTTGCAACAGAAATCATTGAATCAACAGAAGCCACTTCAATACTAGAAGAATTATTTACTAGTATATATGCATGGTCATTAATTATGCTCATTGACTGAACAACATCACCTAAAGCAAAAGAGTTTATTGAAGCAAATACATCATTTTCAACAGTTCCATACTCATCTACAAAAGAAATAGAACCATTTCCAGTTCCAAAATTCCCTTCGTTGGTTATAAAATATCCATCTTCATAATTTCCAGGAATAGAAATATCATTTATGTTATCTTTTTTACATGATGATAATATTGTAATTGCTAGAGCAAACATCCCGATATTTCTTAAATTTTTCTTCATAATTGTTTTTGTTTTAGTTTAGTTAATTGTATAATTTATAGTTAATAATAATTCTCGTCCTGGGTTAGGATAATTCTGATAAGTAGTATAGTTTTTATCCAGTAGGTTTTTTACTTTCCCTATAAGAGTAATAGGCAACTTTTCAAAGGAATATCTAATAGCAATATCAGTTAAGGTAAAGCTATCTAAGGTTTTGTTATTTAGGGTAGAATGATTTGTAATTACCTCACCATTATAGGATGTGCTTAAGCTAAACTGTAGGTTATCCTTATTGAGGGTAAAGCTGATATTACCTTTGTGAAGCGGAACATACCTTAGCTGTTCACCTACTGTATTGTCCAACTTATTAGTTGGCAATTCATTCGTAGATCTGGTAAAAGCATAGTTACCTGCAATACTCAATTCTTTAATTTTAAATTTTGCTTTTGCTTCCACACCTCTACTCCATACTTGTTTTATGTTATTGGGTATCCAATTGCCATTTTCCATTTGCTGCCAGACTATCATGTCCGATATATTTAAAGTATAACCGGTTATGGTAAAATGAGCTTTCTTAGTATTAACATCAAAACCCAGTTCTTTATTCCAAGCATCTTCAGGTGTCAAATCAGGATTTCCGTTAGCTCCTGCTCCTGCCCAAAACCTATCATTAAATGTAGGTGAGCGAAAGTTCCTATTGTATTTAAGCCTGAATTTTATGACAGAACTAAGCTGGGCTTCAAAGGCTAAGGTTGGCATAACAGGAACTTCAAATGTGGTTTGCCACTCTTTTCGCAATACTGTATTGAAAGCTAAAAAGTCCGACCTGTATTGTAGGGCCGAAAAGGCAGCTAAGCTTTTTTCTTGCTTACCCATAGAAACATAATTGTTGTTGGCTAAGTTGTTAGCCGTAAAAGCACCACCAAGGTTAAACAAGTAATTTCCTTTTATCAATTTAACATCCGCATCCGAAATATAACTTTCTGCTAGGTAATGGCTGTTGATATTTTTCAAAAATTCAGTATACCTAAAATCCTCTTGAAGATAGGCCTGCTTTAGGGTAATGCTCAAATGATTGACCTTGTGCTTTAGGGTGAGTAGCGCCCGCTTAGCCTTATCGTACTGCTTGGCATCCGAAAAAGGAGTAGTCATGTTTTGTGGCACTTCCCTATCCTGCTGGCTTGCCCAATAACTAAAGCTATAGTTAGTATGCGGACTTAAGGTATAAGCTAAATCCAACTGTTGGTTTTTCGACTTTATTTTTCCGTAGTCATTAGTAACTAAGGGATGCCCCAATTGAGTGGTATTGATAAACTCAAAATTATTAGTATGACTTAAGAATTGTAAACTCCCCATAGCTGATAATTTCCCATCGGAAATGGAAAAGGCTAAGGATTCACTTTTTAAACCATAACTTCCGCTAGTTGTACTTAAAGAGAAAGCATTTTTATGTGTTAAATTTGTATTCAAGTGGACACTTCCTCCAACTGCCCCAGAACCAAATACGGAAGCATTACCTCCATGTACTAGCAAAACATCAGTAAAATTATGGGTATGGATACTTGAAAAATCAGTTAGGCCATTGGCAATAGAGTTAAGAGGAACCCCATTCCAAAGCACTAGAGTATGGGAACTGGAAGTACCCCTAAAGGAAGGAGTAGCCAAAGCCCCATATTGCTTTATATATACGGATGAGGAACTGCTGATAAGACTTGCTAAATCGGAACTGCTACCTTCCCCAAATGTTGCGATTTTAATAACATCCATTTGAGTACCAATAGTATGAGCGATAAGCTTACTTTCCATTAGCTTTACTTCAGGCAGCTGAATGGTATCCATAGCCATTTGACCTTGCAAGGTAGTTACAAAGCCCAATAGAAGTAATATGTATGCTATAGTCTGTTTCATCTGCCAGCCGTTTTATCCAGAAACGAATCGGTTTTGTTATGCTTAGCAGGTCTTCTGACTTGGTCCTTTTGGAATGGCCTTCCCATTAATTAAAACAGTGGCAATGTAGTTTCCAAAAATTTTACGGACTTTACAGCTTCTGGTAAAGTTGAGGAGTTACACCTCATTCCCTTTTACACTAAAAAATAGCGTACTAAACTAGTACAAAAATAAAAAGTTTTTGAAAATATTGAGTTATTTTTTTAAAATTAATTTAAAAAATAGTTGATGTTAGATTCAAACTCTTCTCTAGCTCTAGTCCATTCAACCCTAAATCCTCATCAAAATAAGTGATTAACTTTTCAGTAGGCATATTCCCTACCAAATCATCCTTAGCCATTGGGCAACCACCAAAACCTTTCAGAGCTGCATCAAATCTTCTGCACCCATTAAGGTAAGCAGCAGCTGCTTTTTCCTCCCAAGCATCTTTAGTGGTATGGAAGTGAGCACCAAATTCAATAGTTGAATATTCTTTTATTAAAGTACCAAACAGTGGTGTAATATTTGTAGGACTGGAAACCCCAATCGTATCAGATAGTGCCACTATTCCTATTTCTAGTTGATGTAGTTTTTCAGTAAGTTCCGCTACTATATCAGGATCATAA
>Ga0307997_10000480_pt1 | contig 18268 bp, 14 predicted proteins | sample Davwhametageno36_FD_203165 | JGI IMG/M metagenome (GOLD analysis project Ga0307997, IMG submission 203165) | Marine microbial communities from Davis Island wharf, Antarctic Ocean - #36 | ecosystem: Environmental > Aquatic > Marine > Unclassified | place: Antarctic Ocean: Davis Island wharf... | reverse complement strand
TAGTAGCAACTGGAAGCTGCTACTCTACTCACGCAGAGCATAAGCATTTTTGATGAATTAATATTTCACAAAGTTTGCCTTCCTTTATTATCATCAGAAGATCAAGTTATGATCGATTATTAATTTGTTGTGCGCGTTTTTCTAATGCTGCTATTCTGGCTTTATTGGAGGATGAGATGAAAATAAAGATATCAAACCACTTTTATTATTAATACCAAAAGCAGCCATTTGTTCAGGAAATGCCTCGGGTTCTAATTTACCAAGACGCTTTAACGCAGTAATCATATTATGATGACCCGCTATATTTGCACCACCTGTATCCGCAACGAACTCACGTTTTCTAGAAAACTACATTACGATAGTTGATGCAAGAATGGATAAAACGATCTGTGAGACCATGACCGTAACAAAATAACCAATACCATGACCACGATTATTTTTTAAGATCACTCGATCTACAAAATATCCAATTATACGGGACAAAACACAACAAAGGTATTAACCACTCCTTGAATTAAAGCCAATTTCACCATGTCTCAATTCGCGATATGGCTCATTTCATGACCGACAACGGCTTCGAGTTCACCCTCTGTCATATTATCAAGTAGGCCCTGAGACACCGCCATTAAAGCATTATTTTTATTCGCGCCAGTGGCAAAAGCATTCATAGACAAGGTAGGAAATATGGCAACTTCTGGGTTTTTTATACCAACAATCTTAGCCTGCTTATCGACAATGCCCATTAGCCACTTTTCCATTTTTTTTTGGTTGAGTGATTACTACAGCAGATGTCATACGTTTAGCCATCCGTTTTGAAATCAGTAGAAAAATAATCGATCCACCGAATCCAATCACACCAGAGAGTATCAATAAGACTTGTATATTTAGATCAGATCTATTCTCAGCCAATATACTGTCAACACCTAATAAACTCAGGGTGACACTAAGAACGAATATAATGGCAATGTTAGTGATTATAAATAGGATAATTCTTTTCATTCTACTGCCTATATAAGTTGGCAAATTACTTAATGTGTTGGGAATTTAATTTCATATTGTAGAATATAAATTTAACAAAGATTTTTTAAATAATGATTAATAGACGAATAAATTGTCTATTAATCATTGGATTATTCGATGCTTAAAACAGCTTAAGTTCTTCGTTTACTTCATTAATTTGAGGCACCTAGCTAACTTTGTATTGTTAAAGCATTAAAATCAGGATATTAGATTCGTATTGTATTCAAGAATGACACATTAAACCTCTTCTCGACTGGATCGCAATGCAATCAAACCCAAAACTGGTCCAGGGATCAGTAACCAAAAAATGAACTGCACACCGAGCACTGGCAAAAGGCTACTAGTCAATTGAATACTCAATACAGTAACCAGAAAACCAATTGAATTAACGATTGTTAGCGCTGAACCAACGTATTCACGAGGTGCATTTTGCGCGATGAGCGTTGATAATTGGGGCGAGTCGCCAATAACGGTTACACCCCAAATTAGCATAAACAGCATAAAAATAGGCCATTCAGCCTCGAATAAAAAGGGCGATAGGACACAACAGACACCTGAAATTAAGAGTTGAATTGAGGCCACTTTGGCACTGCCTAATTTAACAGACATTAAGCCACCAACAGCGCATCCAACGAAACCAACGCCAATCGTAATAAAAGACCAAATTGGAATATTGATCGACTCATCAGATTGGATGCTGTAACCCAGTAAAAATAACGGTATAAAGGCCCATAGCGTATAGAGCTCCCACATGTGCCCGAAATAACCCAGCGCAGAAGCCCGGAATTTTTTAGATCGAAATATAAGTCCAAGAACCTGGGCGTTGAATGGTGAACCCTTAGGCAAAAAAGGACCATCGGGTACCAATAACAACAGTAATAAGCCGCCCGATACAGCAACAAGAGAAACACCTAGGATAACTTGTTGCCAAGAAATTTCAGCACCTAGACTTCTAATTAAGTGCGGAAAAGCAGTGCCCAATACCAAAGCACCAACCAAATAGCCTAAGGCTCGACCTAATCCCTGTTCATACCAACTCGCGGCAATTTTCATTCCAACAGGATAAATACCTGCCAGAAAAAATCCCGTAACGAATCTCAGTATGAGTAATGCCGTTATCTCTTCAGGCGCAACCAGCAAAGCTGAGTTTGAAATAGCAGCAATCATAGAACAACTAAAAAACACTTTACGCGGCGAAAAACGATCGGCTAATGCTAGATAGGCAAAGACTAAAGTTCCAACAATAAAGCCCAGTTGAACCGCGGATGTAACGTAGCCGGTACTATGCTCAGGCAACGTCCAGCTTTGTTGCAGGTCTGGAATGATAGCGTTGCCGGCAAACCACAGTGAGGTACCTGCAAACTGAGCGTAAATAATAATGGGTAAAATATAAGCGGGTCTATTCAACAGCTCTGTTCACTCTAACGCTTGGTTTAAATTATGAATCCTGATTGTTAAATTAACGAATCTTCAAATCAAATAATAGCCTTGGTTAAATTTTTAAATGTTATTCGGACCCACCTTAGAATTGCGTTATGACTAAATCACTCAGAGCGATAATCCATTTTATATTAAACGCCAAGTGACCCAAAGATCTCGAGCTTTAAATCATTTTGGTATTAGAGTTTGATAGTGGGCTCTTTAAAGAATGTCTCGAATTAATAACTGCAGTGACTCTCGATTTCTAAAATGATTGATATTGAGTTCATAATGGATATGAATATTATCGTGGTTAGCCTCTAACACTTCAGTAGGCTGGAAAAAAGCAATGGCCTCAAAACGATTAATTGACGTATCACTATTTTGCTTTAATTCAAACTTAATGTGTTCTTGCGCCAGTATTCTACTGTCAGTCACTTCAAATTCTCCGACAAAGCTTGGTGATGGAAATCGCTGTCCCCAAGGGGTTAAATTTTGAATCGTCTTAGCGAAGTCGATAGTTAAATATTGGCTGTCGAGCAAGCCATCACATTCAATTGAATCAGTAAAACAGGCAGGATCAACTAAATCAGAAATCACCGTCTGAAATGCAGTTGAAAACAGATCAAATGCGTCTGCTTTTAAACTCAGGCCCGCAGCCATAGCGTGCCCACCGAATTTCAAAATAATGCCAGGGTAACGTTTGTCAACAACATCCAGTATATCTCGAAGATGAATCCCTGAAATTGATCGCCCCGATCCCTTTAAGACACCTTCTTCTGCCTCGGCAAATACGATGCAGGGCCGATGATATTTTTCTTTCACCTTGGACGCTACAATACCGACAATGCCTTCGTGCCAGCCTTTCTGAAACAAAACAATTCCAACACTCGCGTGTAGTTCTGGCTCGCTTAGTTTAGCCAGTTGAAGTTGCGCCTCGTCGGCCATTGTCTGCTGTATGTCTTTGCGTAATTGATTGATGTCGTTTAACTGATTGGCAAATCCATCGGCACTCCTTTGATCGTCGGCTAATAAACACTGGACACCGCTAGTCATGTCTTCCAGTCGTCCAGCCGCATTTATTTTAGGTGCAATCGAAAAACCAATGTCGGTACTCGTCACATGGATGAGTTGTTTATTGGATATTTCAATCAGTGACTGAATACCGGCAGAGCAATGCCCCGCGCGCATCCGTCTCAAACCCTCGTTGACCAACAGCCGATTATGAAAATCGAGTGGTACCAAATCGGCCACCGTGCCTATCGCAACCAAATCAAGACAACTAGCCAGATTTGGCTCGATTCTTTGTTGATTGAACCAATTGATCTCTCTTAGGGCTTTACGTATCCCTAACATAAGATAAAACGAAACTCCGACACCCGCCAGGTTTTTACCTACGGTTTCATCGGGCCATGCATTTTGATTGATGACGACGTTAGCGTTGGGTAGCTCATCACCAGGTAAATGATGGTCGGTGACAATAACATCGATATTTTGTGCCCGAAGCAAAGCAATGCCATCGATGCTTGCAATGCCATTATCCACTGTAATGACACAATCAGGTTTAGCTTCAGCTATTTTATGAGCGATTGAAACAGATAAACCATAACCATTAATAAATCGATCGGGCATGAGATAACTAACGTTGTGATGACCCATCAATGTCAAGGCTCGAACACATAATGCGGTACTGGTTGCACCATCCGCATCATAATCACCAAAAATTAATATCTGCTTCTTTTGTTGAATAGTAGCGGCCAAAAGTTTGGCTGCCTCGGGCAAATTCCTAATCGCATCAACTGGCAACATTCGAGATAATTTGTAGTCAGTCTCTGCAAAAGAACTGACGCCACGCCCAGCTAAAATTTTCCAAACCGGTGGCGAAAATTGAGCATCGTTTTTTAATCGAGAATGGGTAACATCCCGCACCAGTAGACTGCGTTGAGTCATATTTTATTCTCTTTCAGCCTGACCAAAACTAATCAGATTTTTTGACGATCGCCAAATTTTATATTTAGACAAGGGTGTCATAATCAAATCAAGATGATGGGCGGCTCTTAATTGAAGCGAAGTACGACTCGAGCGAAACAATACCATGGCGGGCTTGAATACCGTTTCCTCCAAGACTTCGAGCTTAACCTGTAAGTCTTCACTGCTCGATGATTTAAGGGCTTCAAGCAATGACAGATCGATAACCAGCGAGTTTTCGTCACGGTTCATTTGACTTAATTGATTGAGTGGCTGATGGTCAATATTAATGCTGTCGGCCAGTCGGCTTAATTGTTCGTCATCACAAAACCATTGGGCTTTATTGTCATCAAGCGTTGGCTTTTGCCCTGCCCCCCAGAACCACAGGCTATTAATCGGAAGCAGCCCAGTTGTCAGTCTGTTTTGATTAATAGGGTGTTGATGCATAAACATTTGTATTTCATTCATCAATTTATACCAAGGCAACCCTTGCTTCGATTGCTCGATGAATTGATTTGCCTTTCGGCCAATCATTGACAGGTAGTGCGGGTAACAATCAGAGGCAGCACAGTGCTTCAAACGCATTAGCCACAGGCCGTTGCCTAGTGGCGTGAGGTCACAATCGTCACTAAAAAAAGCCTGTAAATCCTTAAGTATGATGGATGAATCATCTTCATTAGCACAATTACTTTCTAGCGGCACGACAAGCGCACTGTGCATATCTGCTTTTAAATGAATGGTTCGGCATAGTAAATACCGATGCGGCTCGTCTACCGCCTCACCCTCAACATAAGCTTGTGCAAACGGTAGTGTTTGGGAGCCCGTTAATCCGAGAGAATCCGCAATAATTGATTCAAAATCAGTTTGCTCGTTCGGCATTGAATTTGAGTAGGCCAGTATTTGATTCAACGCCGGTAAATTTGATGCCAGAAAATCGGCAGCAAACTCCTCTAACGGTAAGTTAAACAACCCGGGAATGACTAAATCTATCTGTGTACTCATAAAATAGTGTTGGTTTAATCGTTTAGGCTGGTTGTTACCAGCTCGTTTAGGTCTTTTGATATATTGGGTGTGGCTGCCATTCTCTCAATTTGAGCTTTCATTAAGGCTGCCTGAGCGGGTAATAACTTACGCCAATGTAAAAAAGCATTGGCCATACGGGCAGAAATTTGGGGATTGATTTTATCGAGTTCAACAATTTTATTCACAGCAAACTCGTACCCAGCACCATCGGCCTGATGAAAGGCACTGAGGTTGCCAATTAAAGCGCCAAGTAATGATCTCGCCCGGTTGGGATTCGACAAGCTATAGGCTGGATGGTCAAATAGTTTAATAATAGTGGTCAAAGAGTCAGTTTGGTAAGACAGTCCCTGCGCACTAAACCACTTATCCACTACGAGCGCAGTATCTTTCCATTGCTCGTAGAAATCAGACACTATCTGGTTTCTAACCGGATGGTGATAATTCACAATCGGTTGTAGGCAAGCTATTTGGTCCGTCATATTGTCAGCTGTCTCATATTGTTGACGGCATAAGTCAAAATAAACATCTTTCTTTAGTGTCAGTAAATAGGCCAAACAAGTGTTTTTAAATCGTCGCTGCGCCATTGCTTCTGGCGTAATAGAATATTCATTAGACGTCAAAGACTCTTGGTAATGTTTCAACAGTAAGGCTTCATGCTCGGTGGCAATCGATAGGCGAATCGTTTCACGCACCTGTCGAAGCTTGTGAATGTCGACCACATCGAGAAGTTCACCCAAATATTTTTCACTCGGTAGTATGAGCATTTCAGCTTTTAGTGCCAAATCAAGGTCACTATCGTTAAGTAAAGTCGCAAAGCCATTCACTAGATCACCCATCAAATGGACCCATTGATCAACATCGGCAGCGAGCATATCGAGCATTACCCTACTCGCTAATTGCTGATTCGCTTCCCAGCGATTAAAAGCATCGTTATCACAAGACATCAATTGAGCGAATTCATTATTGTTCAGATCTGACGTCAATAAAATCGGTGCAGAAAACCCACGAAAGGCAGAAATCACCGGCAAATTATCGATATTATTAAAGCTAATTCGTTGCTCAACCTGTTTGATATCGATGGTTAATTCAGTATTGCCCTGTTCGTCGAGCGCTAAAGCGTCGCCTTGTTGGTTGAATAAAGAGAGTCGCATCGGTAGGTGGAATGGTCGATTGAGCTCACCACGGGTATAACCAGGGTCTTGAAGGATCACCAACGTGAGCGTTTTTTGAGCCAAGTCAAATTCACGTCGTATGTTTATTTTTGGTGTGCCAGATTGCTCATACCAGCGCTGAAACTGGCTGAGATCAACACCGGATGCATCTTGCATTGCCTGCCTAAAGTCATCGGTCGTAACAGCCTGACCATCAAACCGTTCGAAGTATAGGTCCATGCCCTTTCGAAAATTGGCTTTACCCAGCAGCGTATGAATCATGCGAACCACTTCAGCGCCTTTGTTGTAAACTGTTGCCGTGTAGAAATTGTTAATTTCCTGATAAAACGCCGGTCGAACGGGATGCGCCATCGGGCCAGCATCTTCAGGAAATTGGTGATTACGCAAAACACGAACATCGGTAATACGCTGAATAGACCGTGACGTCATGTCAGAACTAAACTCCTGATCACGAAAAACAGTAAGACCCTCCTTCAAACTCAGTTGGAACCAATCACGGCAAGTGACCCGGTTGCCGGTCCAGTTATGGAAATATTCATGTCCAATGACCCCTTCAATTCCCAGGTAATCATCATCGGTCGCAGTTTGTGGGTTGGCTAACACGTACTTAGTGTTAAAAACATTCAAACCTTTGTTTTCCATTGCACCCATGTTGAAGTCGTCCACCGCGACAACCATGTATAAATCAAGGTCGTACTCCAATCCAAAGGTTTCTTCATCCCATTTCATTGCTTTTTGTAGCGATATCACGGCATGCTCACATTTATGTTTATTGTGATGCTCAGTAAAAAACTGCAACGCAACCGTTCGGCCAGAAACGGTTGTGAATTCGCCATCAATTCGAGCTAAATCACCCGCAACCAGGGCAAATAAATAACTCGGCTTTGGATAAGGATCGGACCACTCAACCCAGTGCACATTGTCCAATTCGGTCGACTTGCCAGAATCAACCAAGTTGCCATTAGACAGTAAATGGGGGAATTGCTGAGGATTTCCAAAGATTGTAGTTTTAAAGATAGACATTACGTCAGGCCGATCGAGATAATAGGTAATGTAGCGAAAGCCTTGTGCCTCGCACTGCGTGCAAAAATTACCATTCGACAAATATAACCCTTCAAGGCGAGTATTTTCGGCCGGGTCAATCTCTACCTCGCAGGACAATATGAAATGATCAGCAACATTGGGCAGCGTTAGGTGCGTTTCGGTCATTTGATATTGATCAGCGCTTAAAAGCACGTCGTCAATACTCACACTCAATAATTTAAGGTTAATACCGTCCAACTGTAAACCCTGAGAAGCTGAATTTTCTAACTTGGAATCTGTACGAGAAATGGACAACCTGCTTTCAACCCGAGTTTTATTCTTATCTAAATGAAATACCAGTTCCGTATTAGTAATAGTAAATTCTGGAGGTGCATACTCACTCAGATACTTTCGTAAATTTTGATCAGTTTTCATGAAATTCACCTAATTAACTATGCTATATGATGGCGCAAAAAGATTCGAGAAGTGTACCTGAATCCTCACTATAGGCTGTTTGAATTCACCATTAATCAATAAAATAGTGACATTGCGTATGGTTTCAATCGGATTAATGGCAAATAATTCAATCTATTTCAAGACTGAGCAGATTAGAACACGACATAAGGTTTCGAATAGTCATCAAATCCGCTATCATGCGCTTCGATTTTTATTGTTATAAATATCCGTATCTGCCCTAATTGACCACTCTAGAGAAACTTAACATGGCTACAGAAAGAACTATTTCAATCATCAAACCCGACGCCGTTGCTAAAAATGTTATCGGTGAAATTTACAGCCGTTTCGAAAAAGCAGGCTTGAGCGTTGTTGCTGCTCGCATGGAACATTTAACAACTGAAAAAGCGGGTGAGTTTTATTCAGTTCACAAAGAACGTCCTTTCTATAATGACCTTGTATCTTTCATGACTTCAGGTCCTGTAATGATTCAAGTACTAGAGGGCGAAAATGCAATCGCAGCTAACCGTGATGTAATGGGCGCAACTAACCCAGCTGATGCAGCCGCCGGCACTATCCGGGCTGACTTCGCTCAATCTATTGATGAAAATGCAGTACATGGATCAGATAGCGAAGAAACAGCCAATGCAGAAATTGCGTTTTTCTTTGGAGCCGATGGTGTTTGCGCTAGAACGCGTTAAAACAAACATCCTGAAATAAGTCAGACGAGCCAAAAACTGATGTTTCTGGCTCGTCGTCCATTAGGCTGTTCAGCCCAGGTAACCATCACTTTTATTTAAAAAATTCCTGTTAAGTCGCTTTTTTAAGGCTGTTGTTTCTTAAATTATTTTGGCTTATATCCCTACATCGACGCTAGTTAACAAATTAATAAGCGATCACCCACACTCTAGTTATCATAGATTATTGTGTTAAGCTTTAGAATTATTTATCGCCGATTCCACTGGTGAAATTTGCCAACCCATTCTAGTAACTTTTTAGGCGCATGGGCTCGCTTCCATTCTCCAGCAACATATTTGTTGGCTTCAGCCATAGTTGGGTAAATATGGATAGTACCGAGTATTTTATTAAGACCCAATTTGTGCTTCATTGCTAAAACATACTCCGCGATTAAATCGCCTGCATGCTCACCAACAATAGTAACACCTAAAATTTTGTCTTTACCTGGGACTGTAAGTACCTTGACAAAACCATGATCCTCACTATCTGCTATGGCGCGATCTAAATCATCAATTTCATATTTTGTTACCTCATAGGCAATGCCTTGCTCTTTTGCTTCTAGTTCATTCAAACCGACTCTAGCCACTTCCGGTTCTGAAAATGTTGCCCAAGGAATAACCGAATAATCAACTTTGAATCGTTTCAAACCTCCAAACAAAGCATTCACGGATGCAAACCAGGCCTGGTGAGCTGCAACATGAGTAAATTGGTAAGGTCCGGCCACATCACCGCAAGCCAGAATGGTAGGTATATTGGTTTGTAGATAGTCATTCACTTCAATCGTTTTATTCGGGTTTAACCGAACACCCATTTCTTCAAGTCCAAAGCCAGCGGTATTTGCGGCACGTCCAACGGCCACGATTAAAGTATCAAACTCAATTTCAACATCAACACCGTTATGCTCGGCAATTAAGATATCTTTACTATCACGTTTGAAAAATTGTTTGGCTTTGTGACTTACCAGTACCCGAATGCCTTCATCTGATAACCTAGACTGCACTAGCTTTGATACTTCTTCGTCTTCTCGAAGTAAGATTCTTGGAGCCATTTCGACTTGGGTAACAGAAATATTCAAACGTCCAAACGCTTGGGTTAACTCAGTACCAATAGGGCCACCACCGAGTATAACTAATTTTTCAGGCTTTATACGTAGATCCCACAAATCGCTCGAGGTAAAATAACTAACGGACTCAATACCTTCAATTGGCGGTACGAACGGACGGGCACCAGTGGCAATAACAATATTTTTCGCAGTAATTGTTTTACCATTAACTTCGACTGACCAAGGTGAGGTAATTTTTGCTTCCCCCGTCACGACCTCAACTCCAAGGTTTGTATAACGCTCAATTGAATCGTGAGGTTCAATTTTTTTGATGACGTTGGCTACGCGTTCCATTACTTCAGCAAAGTCAAAGTCAGCCTGCGCATGTTTAATTCCAAACTCGCGACAACGCGACACATGTGACATAAACTTGGCAGATCGAATAATCGCTTTAGATGGCACACAGCCCGTGTTCAGGCAATCACCACCCATTTTGTGGCGTTCCACTAAAATTACTTTGGCTTTCACTGCAGAGGCTATATATGAAGTCACTAGCCCAGCTGATCCAGCACCAATTACCACTATATTGGTGTCGAAATGATCAGGTTTTTTAAACCCTGACAACGCCTTGCGATTATTGCGCATAGAAATAATTTTTTTGCCCACGAGAGGTATTATTCCCAACAATACAAATGAAATTAGTAATTCAAACGTAAATATGTCAGAGGTTGATTCGATTTGAGCCAACTGGGTACCAGCATTAACAAAAACTAAAGTACCGGCCAGCATGCCTAATTGGCTAACCCAGTAAAAGGTCTTTAATTTAATACTAGTCAATCCCATTACTAGGTTAATAACAAAGAACGGGAATGCAGGGACTAATCTCAACGCAAAAAGATAAAATGCACCGTCTTTTGCAATGCCGTCGTTGATTGATTTAAGTGAACTGCCGAAACGAAACTGAACTGTTTCACGAAATAAATAACGAGAAAATAGAAATGCTAGCGACGCACCTACCGAGCTTGCAAAAGAAACCAACAATAGACCCATGACCAAACCAAAAATAGCGCCACCCACTAGCGTTAAAATAGCGGCACCCGGTAAAGAGGCGCCTGTCACGATGACATAAAGCGTAAAATATAAAACCAGTGTGAGTAATTCGTTTTCTGAATAGAACTTTTCTATCTGAAATTGTTGAGTTTTGATGTATTCGAGTGTCAGATAGTGACCTAGATCAAAAACAAAGAAAAGAACTACAGCGCCAGCTAATATACCAACCAAACCAATTTTTTTCATTAGATGTGTTCACCAGCCTTTAAATAAATGTGTGAAAGGACTGCTATTATACCTTTCAGTTCGAAGTAGTTCGTTGCAAACATTAGTACCTTTTTAAAAAAGTGATTCTCTAGTGAATATTTGCTTCAACAGGCAAACGAGAAACCACCATCCTTTAATTGCACTAGGATCGTAAATGATGACCGGCGTTTTTAATTAAAACGTTCAATGACTGTTGATATAAAAACACCCATTTTTCTGAATAAACAACCAAAGCATCCTAATAGTAAACTTTTGTGATTCTTCAACAATAGATTTATAGCATGAAAGCTGTCAACTTTAACTCTCAATTGCACTATAAAAAATAAACATCAAAGATATCAGATGACCACACGATTGACGGCTATATAAAACTGGAATAAGAGGCATTGTTGAGGTAATTTATCTAATTTGAACTAAGCTAACATTAGCTAGTAATCATAACATTATAAACTTAAAGGATATTAAATGCCGCTAGAACTCATCAGTTTTAAAACTTGCCCTTTTGTACAGAGAACATTGATAACACTTGGTTACAAAAATGTAGCGCATGACATTACATTTATCGACCTAGCCAACCCCCCTGATTGGTTTCTTGAGTTGTCTCCACTGGGCAAGGTGCCCGTGTTAAAAGTAGACGGAGAGGTGATTTTTGAGTCTGCAGTAATTAATGAATACGTTGATGACATTACCGGTGGTGAACTTCAGCCCAAAGAACCTTTAACAAGAGCAAAGAATCGCGCCTGGATTGAATATGCGTCCAATATGCTTGGTACGGGCTATATGATGAAGATGGCAAAAGATAAAGAGGGGTATGAAACGTATCGAACGCAATTAGTGTCGCAGATGCAACGAATTGAAGACCAATTAGGTGATGGCCCCTGGTTTAACGGAGACAATTTTTCACTTGCCGATACCGCATTTGCTCCAATTTTCATGCACGATGCAGTAGCTAACCATCGCTTCTCTGTTATTGATTTTGAATCCTTGCCAAAGATTTCAGCTTGGTCAAAACGTTTGTTGGCAACCCCAGCCGTGAAACAATCCGTTGTGGACGACTTTGAAATAATATATCTGGAAGCAATTGAAAGATCAGGCAGTTATTGTTGGAAAAACTCAATTCGTTAGCTTGGTTTTTAACACTTCTATCAATGATAAAGTCATTCGTGCAGTAGCACCCCATAATAGCTCACCTTCATATTCTTCATAATAAATCACAGGCCAAGTACGTTTTAAATCTAGATGAGAACGTTGCTCCGTTCGGTAATGAGATGAATTAGCGAGCCAGTTAAGTGGTAGCGTAAAAGCATGCGCTACCTCAGTTTTATCGAGCTTCAATGGATAAGGCCAAGGGATTACACCAACATAGGGTGTGACTTGAAATTTACTGATGGTGTGATGATGGTTAAGATGACCTAGTGTGGTCACGTCACTTTGCTTAATACCCACTTCTTCTTCTACTTCACGTAACGCGGTCATTTCCAGAGAGGCATCATCTAACTCGCGTTTACCACCAGCAAAAGCCACTTGTCCACTGTGCTGGTCGCCATTAAATATCGCCCGCCTAATGTAGAGGATATGCCAACATTCATCAATTCTCAAAAACGGAATGAGTACAGCAGCTTCTCGACTGTTCGAACCCAACATTTCGGGTGGAACATCATAGGTAGGATCAGGCTGTCTTCTCAGGTAATAAGATATTTCTTCAATGGTTAGCGAGTCGAAATTCAACATCAGATCCGTTACCAATAGACCTTCATTTATTGTTTTCTGGCAATCAGCTGAAAAAGTCTGGCGGTGTGTTTATAAGGCTCACGATTAGACAGTTCAAATTCAAGCTTCCGAAGTTTTTCATTGACTTCAAAATCATTTTTTTCTTCATTAGTTCCCCAGTAATTATACATACAGCGAATACCATAATGGTTTTCAATTTCGCAGCCTTTGTCTTGCAAAATTTCTGACAATTCATTGGCTCTGAATTCTTGCATTTCCATTTTGAAGGTCGAACTGTATTGGATCGTTTGGTCCAATGAATCGTAAGCTTTATCTAAATCACTTTCTAAAAAAGCAGCCTGGTAAGCTGATGAATATTGATTAGCAGTTATCAGTGACAAGAAACCACCAGGATGTAACATCTTAAGCATCATATCTAAGACTGGCTCTGGGTCATCGACAAATTGAATAACGTTATGGCAAAGAACAATATCAAATTCAGGCTCAGGAAATTTCTTACCTAAACTCAAAATATCGAGTGCATGGGTTTGTATACGACCCGAAGCACCTGATAAAGCAGCGGTCACATTAGCGTCGTCGAGCATTTGCTGAGATGTATCAACCAAATCTATCTGATGATTCATTCGCGCTAATGCTAAGCTATCAACACCATTACCGCCACCAGCATCAAGAATTCGTAAAGGTGGGGAATCAACTGGGATATGTTTTTTGAGATTATTTTCAACTAACTCGTAACTAAATTTAGCCCAAGTTGTATTCTGTTCCTTTTTCCACTGATTAAGGTTTGATTCAAACGAATCTCTTTTAGTCGAAGCTCGTAAAGCTTTTTTTAGTTCTAAATTGCCTGTATATAAAGCTTTACCGACAATGACGCCAGTAATGCCCGCATTGTTGTAACAATCAGAGACGTCCGCTAGGCTCCCAATTCCACCACCAACAATTATATTCAACCCACTGACTTGGGATAAAGCAATCGATGCTTCAAGGTCAACACCCGTCATAGAGCCGTCTAAATGAATACTAGTGAGGATCGCAGTGGTAACACCAAAGTGCCTCATCTGAATCGCTAGGCTTGTTGCCTGCACACTTCCACCGGCTTTCCATCCATGAATTTTAACTTCACCAGCCTCATCGGCATCGATTCCTAGAATAATAGAATCACTGCCATAGGCCACGATTGCGTCAGCCATAAGCTGAGGCTCTTCTATTGCTGCCGTTCCGATAATAACCCGTTTAATACCTATCTTCATGGCCCAGTGAACATCGTCCATGCTGCGAATGCCACCACCAAATTGAATATTGACGTCTAGATCAGCCATCTTTTTAATCAGACTCCAATTGTTAGTTGCATCCTCATCAAATGCAGCATCAAGATTGATGACCTGTAACCAAATTGCACCCTGATCTATCCACTGTTGTGCGCAGGCCACTGGATCAGTATGGAAAACAATTGGGTGATCAATATCGCCTTTAGTAAACCTGACAACAACACCATTTCTTATATGGATGGCTGGAAATATTGTAAACTTATTGATACTCATAAATTTATACCCACTATTTAAGGCGAATTGAGTTTGCGGGAAGTCTAAGTTTTGAAATTATTATAAATAGAGCCTAACATACGACACAAGACGTATGTGTATAGAGATCGGAGGGTTGTTCTTAACAATACTGCAAGAAAACCAAAAATAGTTGAGTCCATAACTGAGGGCACCACAATGGTGTTTTATTTTTGAGTAGCCTAAAAGTCGATTTGAAATAGAAAAGTAAGCTTAGAATTACAAGCCTAAAACATCATTCATGCCATAAAGGCCGTTTGATTGCTTTTGAATCCAATGGGCGGCTCGCATAGCACCCGTAGCAAAAGTCATACGGCTGGATGCTTTGTGAGTGATTTCGATTCTTTCACCTTCTGCCGCAAATAAAACAGTATGTTCTCCAACAATATCGCCTGCCCGTATTGTCTCAAAGCCAATTGTTTGTCGGTCTCTTTCACCCGTTTGACCTTCTCTACCATAAACAGCACATTCCTTAAGGTCCCTTCCAAGTTCACCTGCAATAACTTCGCCCATTTTAAGTGCAGTACCTGAGGGGGCATCAACCTTATGACGATGATGTGCCTCGATGATTTCTATATCTACCGTATCACCAAGCACAGAAGCGGCGGTCTGCAATAACTTAAGACAAAGATTAACACCAACGCTCATGTTTGGTGCATACATAATGGCAATCGATTCACCAGCGGCTTCTAATTTTTTAACCAGAGCCTCGTCACAGCCAGTCGTACCAATAACCATCTTTTTGCCGTGTTTCAGACAAAAATCAAGGTTAAGAGCGGTCACGCTAGGATGAGTAAAATCGATTAAAACATCAAATTGATCTGCATCCAGTGTTTCGCTGATAAGCACATTCTGAGCTTCGATACCCGCAATAATACCCGCATCCGAATTAATTAAAGAGCTTTCAGGCTTTTCTAATGCTTGAGTAAGCTGAACTTTTTCTGATTCGGAACAAGCCATCACCAAATGTCTACCCATGCGACCAGCAGCACCAACAATTGCAATTCGCGTTAAATCAACAGTCAAATTATCAGTCATATTAATAGGCCTAAGGCTTCATTTCTTCAAAGAATTTTTTCATGCCGTCTAACCAAGTTTTTTCATTCGGGCTGTGCTTATTTATACCACCCTTATCCATCGATTTGGAAAACTTTTCAAGCAAGTCTTTTTGTTCGCTATTTAATTTAACCGGTGTTTCAACAATAATACGGCAAATTAAATCACCTATGGCACCACCACGAACAGGCTTTACACCCTTACCTCGCATCCTAAACAGCTTATGTGTTTGGGTACCCGATGGGATTTTTAAATTAAGACGACCATTTAAACTTGGAACTTCAAGTTCACCACCAAGGGAAGCTGTAACAATACTAATTGGCACTTCACAAAATAAATCTGCATTATCACGTTCAAAAATTGGATGTGGTTTGACGTGCATTTGAACAAATAAGTCGCCTGCAGGGGCCCCTGATTCTCCCGCTTCACCTTCTCCAGTTAAGCGTATTCTATCACCGTTATCAACGCCTGCAGGGACTTCAACCGATAACGACTTATGTTCTTTTACGCGCCCCTCACCTTGGCAGGTGTTACACGGGTTACTAATAATATTACCTGCACCATGACACTTTGGGCAAGCTTGTTGCACTGAAAAAAAGCCTTGTTGCATTCTAACCTGACCATGTCCAGCACAAGTGCCACAGGTTTCAGGTGTGGAACCTTCTTTAGCACCAGAGCCTGAACAGCTGGTGCAGTGCTTCATGGTCGGTATGCGAATTTTTACTGTGGTGCCAGAGACGGCATCCTCAAGATTAAGTTCAAGGTTATATTGCAGATCAGCACCTTTGCGTACTCGCGAACCACCTCCGCCGCCACCAAAAATATCACCAAAAATATCGCTGAAAGCATCACCAAACCCTTGACCACCCGCGCCACCACCAGCTGATTGGTTAACGCCTGCGTGACCAAATTGATCATAGGCAGCTCTTTTATTAGCGTTTGAAAGTACGTCGTAGGCTTCTTTTGCTTCTTTAAAAAGGTGGTCACTTTCCTCGTTATCCGGATTTCTATCGGGATGATGCTTCATCGCCAGACGTCGAAATGCCTTTTTCAATTCTGCCTCAGATGTCGATTTTGAAACACCTAATACTTCGTAATAATCTCTTTGTGCCATATTTATATTTTATACCTGGCTAATACCTAGCTTGATGCCAGATTCTTATGCTTGAATAGCAAAAAACCTGGCGTGTATATCTTACATCCTATAGCAAGGATAAGTAAGACACGCCAGGTTTCGGACCGCTTAAAGTTTACTTTTTGTCGTCTTTTACTTCTTCGAACTCAGCGTCAACAACATCATCATTTGCATTAGCAGCGGGCTCTTCTGCTGCATTGGCATCAACTGGCTCAGCGCCATCAACATTATCGGCATAAGCTTTTTCTGCCAGTTTACTGGAAGCCTCAGTTAATGCTAACGTCTTCGCTATAATGTCATCCTTGTCAGTCCCTTCTAATGAAGTTTTTAAGGCCGCAATAGCTCCTTCAATATTAGTCTTATCTTCAACTTCAACCTGGTCACCAAGATCAGACAAAGACTTTTCAGTGGCGTTAATCATAGCTTCTGCCTGATTACGAGTTTCAACCATTTCAATGTGTAAACGATCTTCATCTGCATGAGCTTCAGCATCTTTGATCATTTTTTCAACTTCTTCATCAGACAAACCACTAGATGCCTTAATTACTATCTTTTGCTCTTTACCCGTTGCTTTATCTTTCGCCGATACGTTCAAAATACCGTTTGCATCAATGTCAAAAGTTACTTCAATCTGTGGTACTCCGCGTTGTGCAGGTGGAATATCAGAAAGGTCAAAACGACCCAGTGACTTATTCGCTGTTGCAACTTCACGCTCACCTTGCAATACGTGTACAGTAACTGCCGTTTGATTGTTTTCAGCCGTAGAAAAAGTTTGTGACGCTTTGGTTGGGATCGTCGTATTCTTTTCAATCAACTTTGTCATAACGCTACCCATAGTCTCAATACCAAGAGACAAAGGTGTCACGTCAAGAAGCAAAACGTTCTTAACGTCGCCACCTAGTACACCGCCTTGAATTGCCGCGCCACAAGCCACTGACTCGTCAGGGTTGACATCACGGCGTGGTTCTTTTCCAAAAAAGTTTTTAACGACTTCCTGGACTTTAGGCATACGAGTTTGGCCACCAACCATAATCACATCATCAATATCGGACACTGTTAAACCAGCATCGTCTAACGCAACTTTAAGAGGATCAATAGTACGGGCAACTAAATCATCAACTAAAGATTCAAGTTTGGCACGCGTTACTTTTAAGTTTAAGTGTTTTGGACCTGATGCATCTGCCGTAATATATGGCAGATTAATATCGGTTTGCTGACCAGCAGATAACTCGATCTTGGCTTTTTCGGCCGCTTCTTTCAACCGCTGCTTAGCGAGTGGGTCAGTGCGTAAATCCATACCTGAATCTTTCTTGAATTCATCTGCAATATAATCAATAAGACGCATGTCAAAATCTTCACCACCTAGGAATGTATCACCATTAGTTGATAATACTTCAAACTGATGCTCACCATCGATTTCAGCTACTTCAATAATTGAAATATCAAAAGTACCACCGCCTAAATCGTAAACCGCAATTTTCTTATCGCCAGTTGCTTTATCCATGCCGTAAGCTAATGCTGCTGCAGTCGGCTCATTAATAATGCGCTTTACTTCGAGGCCAGCGATCTTTCCAGCGTCTTTAGTTGCTTGACGTTGAGAGTCATTAAAATA
>Ga0307997_10000478_pt1 | contig 18281 bp, 17 predicted proteins | sample Davwhametageno36_FD_203165 | JGI IMG/M metagenome (GOLD analysis project Ga0307997, IMG submission 203165) | Marine microbial communities from Davis Island wharf, Antarctic Ocean - #36 | ecosystem: Environmental > Aquatic > Marine > Unclassified | place: Antarctic Ocean: Davis Island wharf... | reverse complement strand
CCAGTGCTATTGCATAGTGCTATTGCATAGTGCTATTTCATAATGTAAGTCACTACTCGGTCAGAATAGTCGACCACATCATATGTATCGTTTGCCAATTCCATCCCACCAATGTTGTGCTCCATAAAGGCTTTTCTCAATGGGCGCATGGATTCAATGGTTGGTACCAATCTCGTCTTGTATATTTCGGCTATATCTGCGTAGGTGCGGTCGCCGCGGTCAATAGTGGTCGCCCCCGCCGTCCCCGCCGTCCCCGCCGTCCCCGCCACCCCATCCTTCAGTTTTTGAATTTCCCCCAAAATCTGCTTGTAATTGTCCTCCAACATCTCGTACTCTTTTCGATCCGCGGGCGTACCATGAATTGCATTTGATTTGTGAACCAAGATATTCTTACGGATTTCAATATCAAACGATATATCGCCCATTGTCTTTGCGTTTCGCTCAATGTCGTATTCGGTCGGCTCATATCCATCAAACACGATTTTGTTCTTTTCCCGGATAATCGCATCCTTGTAGTACCGCTCCTCCTCTGTCAAATCGTCAATCAATGCCTCCCCCGAAACAACAGCGGCCCGGGAAATGTGGATGCGGAAACCACACGGGGTGGAGGCGGTGCATCTCGCCTCAAGGGAAGACGCATCCATTGTGAAAGATGCGCCACCGATACCGTTACATTTCGGACACTTTGGTTTATATTTACCGATTCGACGCGCCACTTCACCCTTTCCACCAAACACCTGTTTCTTTTTCATATTTCTCTTGAAGTCGAAGAATCGATTTTCGTATGCACTCTTTAGTTCATAAAAGGAATTCACCGCGACTTCGTAAGAAGGAAGAGAATCGGGAGATTGCGTTCCAATTCCGCTTGGGGTTGGGGAATCCAGGGAATCCGGGGAATCCGTGGTCGGGGGGTCTGGGGGGAGGATCCCCCCACTTGATACGCTATCCACCGCGCGACTGACTGTATCCGTAATATCGTCCGCCGTATCACTCACGAATTTCGATGCACTGTCAACCAGTCCAGACAATTGTTCCATCTATCATACTCTCCTAAAATTATCCGTACAAATTTACACGGTCGGACCCATCGTTTGCGTGATTGAACATCCGCATCTTTGTATATAAATAATCATTTCGTTTTTGAATCCTGATCGCGCGCTCCTTGTCGCTTTCGCGAAACACCCGCTTAGCCCACAATACCACCACAAACACGACAAGTACCCCCGCCAATGTATAAATAGTCCGCATCGTTCCCTCATATTTCACGCGAACGTCATGGCAATGCCTTAATGTATGCGATGTGAAATATTTCATTCCGTGCTCGACCAAATTAGCAGATGAATCCGAACCTATACCTGGTCGCGACATAACCTTACATAATGCGATGAAAACATTGGTGATAAAATATCCACAATGTGTAAGTGTAATGGAATTTTCGGACAAATCTAGTGCGACCCCTAAACATGTAAACGGCAAGGGTACTAGTATGGAGGGGTTTGGTGGTGGGGAGAGTGGGGAGGGGTTGATGACCACGGCCAGCGCGACTACCATGGTTCGTACCGGATACACCAATGTGATGATCATGATGGTATTTTTTATATTCATAGTGATATGCCTGTATATACCAGGTCTAGCACCGGGATCCGATGATACGACATTGACGTATCCGATCTGGGCATCGTCCATCGTAACCACCGTATTGATGACAATGTACACCGTTAAGACATATGGGGCCAACGTGATGTCCACATTCGCATCCCTCGTGTTCGTGTTTGCCCTCCCGAATATAGGTCTGGGGCTCATTCTTGGCTCATTCCCTGGATGGATCGTACCATTCTCCAACACCATTGGATACTTTATTAGTAATATGATCGATGGCGATGCGATCAATGGTTTATTCAAAAAGGGAGTGAAAGATAAAATTTCCCAATTCGCAATTGACCCCGCGGTGATATTGAATTCCATATCGGCGACGGATATAGGAGAAAGCGACATTGAGGGGTTGGTCAATGAATTGTTTGGGAGTGGTGGAGATGTAGAGAACAATGTGTTGAAGGGTGGATCGGCCCAACAGGGTGGTGCTGGCGACGTACAATCCCTAATCAAAGGATTCGTCGTCCGCAAAGACCGAATTGCCTACGCAGTATGGGTATTCCTCATATCATCGCTAACGTCCACCATTGCCGCTCGAATGATTACCGATTCGGGAAATTAATAAAAAACCCCCAGTTAAAAATTTAATATGGCGAAACTGTATACCGATGGGAGTTTTCAGCATTATCAAGATTACCGTGGGATCATTCATCCCGTATGTGTTTGGGCGTATCACATACGAATCGTTCATCAGTACATGGCTAGAACGATTGATCCACCACAATATTCTATGTGTGAAGATATTCCAGGCAATGTCTGGGAACACCGAAAGCGGATATTTTTCCAAAGCAGTAATGGACGTGTTCGTCAAACAGACAAACAACACATCATATGTTGAGGAAGATATTGAGAGGGATATGGTGAACCAAATTGTGGATGCGTATGATCTTGTGCTGGACGATCCGATGCCCGGTGCCAGTGGTATGGTAGCGTTGGTATTTTTCGCCCACGGAAAAAATGATCCCAGTAAACGCTACGTCCTGAAAACCAAACGCCGTAATATTAGGGAGAGGATTCGTACCGGCCACGCAGAATTCGTCTCCATCTACAACATGGTTCGTCGCATTTCCAAAATATCTCCGAAAATGAGGGATTCGGTGAACTCGCTTCGTTCCATCGCTGATACACGCGATTATATAATGACCCAATGTGAATTTGACGAGGAGATTAATGCATTGGTACACAGCCGGCACGAGTTTGCGCTCATCATGGACGAGATTGCGATACCTGAAGTATACAACGATGAGTCAGTGGTGTTGCGCGGGGGATACTCGCACACGGATTATATCCTGATGGAACATTTTGAAGGAGTGGGAATCTCCGAATTGGAAACGGATGTGGAAAGAGAACAGGTATTCACTGCCCTAGCCAAATACGCAGGAGCCAATATTTACGCCGACGTATCGTATATACACGCCGATATGCATCCCGGGAATATAATTTGTATGCAACGCGACGGACGTTTGGTGGTGGGCGTGATTGATTTCGGAATGAATCAGTTAATAAATGACGAATTGCGAACACTTATCGTGGGAATGTATGGATCGGTCGCAGAGAAAAACAGACATCCTGACAAACAGGTGGATATATTGAAACGATGTCCCATGGTAGTGGAACCCAGATTGAATGATGAGTTTTTCAATGCATTGACGGAGGCTCAATATTGGGAAATGAACAATACATTCCTTGATACGATGGTTGGACTCGCTGAAGGAGATTTCGATGAGAATAAGATGCACTCGGCGGTGCGGGGTGTTAATCAAGTGATTAACGATGGGAAACGGTACATTCTGGCACCTGCAACATTCAAACTTATCATGGGACAATCCATGTGCTTCTCGTGTGCTATGATTACTGTTCCTGATGCGAAAATTCGCGGGAAATTAAATAAGAAAGCCATTAGATGGGCTACCACGGAGTTGTAATGTAGTAGGGGCATGCTGTCCCCTACGCTGTGATACACAAGTGAAGTAAAAATAATTGATTTCATAACGCAACATTATTCGGTTGTGTTATGGTGGGAGTTTGTTAACAGTGTCAATAGTGCATCGTCCCAGTGGTGGGCGGCGTTACGCCCTTTAGACGTCCATGTTCCAATTCGTATCGCACGTACAGCACAAGTACGTGTACTTCATCTCCACATCGTTGTACCGGATATATGCGACATTTGACTTACCCTTTCCACCAACCACATCCGCACACTCGGAGTTGGGACACGACATCTTGGTGGTTCGCGGAAGGGTAGGGTCATGCTTGGTGTGCCGATTCACCGTCTGCGAGACGCTCGTTTTCGTGGAGGCGATCCTGACATCGCTCTCGCCTATATGCGTATCCTCCGTACCGCAATTTCGGCAGTAGTATATGATGGTGCTGGCATCCTCGCCCAACTTGGTGTAGAACATGTTGGCACATTGAGGACAGAATTTCATGGTTGAGTATATAGTGTACGAAGAAGAAATCTATCTAATTCAATTTTTCGAGGGATAGTTTCGTGATGTGATAGCCGAGTCATTCAATGTCTTGCTTTCTTGCCACGCGTCTTTTTTCGTCGCGTCTTTTTTCGTAGCGTCTTTTTTCGTCGCGTCTTCTTGCCACGCACCGTATGTCGTCTCCGGACACGAGTCAGTCGCTTCGCCCGATGGCCCGGAGTAGGTATTCGTTGGTGGACGGATTTAAGTACGCGCGGACGAACCGCCACCATGGGACGTTTTTGGATCAACGCGGGACCCAGTTTCCCATCCACCCATGCACCGAGCGCATTCCCGCCACCACTAAACGTATCCACCACCGTACCGCCACGGGTTTCAACAATGGTCGGGAACCCCTCAACGTTCCACTTGGCCGGGGCGGATCCGCCCGATTCAATCTGTTTTGCAATCTCGCTCTCCACCGCAATCAGGGATGTACCAGGTCGTTTCGCACACACAGTGTTCCAAAATGGATACATGGTTTTACAGTGGCCGCACCAAGTTGCGTAAACGAATACGATTGTTCGGTCTGGGCGGCGCATATACTGGATCGCTTGAGTGGCGGAACCGACAAGGTTTACTGGAGGCTTTGGGGTGTCCGTTTCTTGGAACATGCCTGTATACATTATACCTTCATTTTATTCTAGATGTAGTGTAGTGTGACATGATATACAAGGGGATCAACTTTTCCAAATCGGCCACGAGAACCGCCCAATACATTTTTGTAATTTGTCTGTTTGTGCTTGGACTGTACCACACAATTAAACGCGCTGGGGGAGAGGTTGGTGGAGGGGTCAGCGCCGAAGCATTCTCCACCAACGAAAATTGTCCCAATATCCTCATGCAAAAAGGGTCGCGGGTATTTTTGTACAACTCCAAAAAGGCATCGGTCCCTGGCGTCAATCCCCTCCAATTTGAAAACTTGGAGGAATACACGGAATTCATCGATTGGCAGCGCGCGAATGGGATGCGGTGCCCCGTATTATTCATGAACGAATCGTACGACGCCCAGGGCAAGAGGACGTTCAAAATCCAAGATGGACCGATGGAAGGAGGAGGAGCACCACCCGTCGCCCCAGGAACCGTTCCGCTGATGGATGCATCGCGTGATTCTGCGAATGATTCGGCCGACGGATCCGCCACAAAATACAACCAAAACAGTTATCCGGGGTTCGATCCCGATAACCAGTATATAGGAAAGAATGTACCGCTTGACACAATGGAACGCGAATCGGGGGAACGGAGCGGGAACCCCATGGATAGCAACTGGGGCGGGAACCAGTACACGAATGAATTGATTGGGGCGGGCGTGTACGCCGGGAATACGCGGAAGACGTGATGTGGTGGATGTGCGGTTGAATCCAATCAGTGAGTAACGGGAATTGCGGTGGTTGGCAACCAGACGCGCGTTTGTAATTTTATGTATTGGAAATGTATACGGAATGGTGAAAAAACGCAAGAGTACTTTGCGTAAGGGATTGAGATTGAGGCATACACGGCGAAGAAAGTCCGTGCGAAGGAAATCCGTGCGAAGGAAGTCCGTGCGAAGGAAGAGGACCGTGCGAAGGAAGAGGACCGTGCGAAGGAAGTCCGTGCGAAGGAAACGCAAGCAAATTGGTGGCGGGACCGAAGAAACATACGAAGGGCTGAAAAGTTTAGCGGTAAAAATTCTCACAGGTTCATATGAAGAAGGCTACATTGTGGGGTCTATGGCGATTGCTCTTCATGAAGAGGCAAATAATCCATTGCCAAATGACATTGACATTGTAATCCCGGTAAATGGAAATCTTGGTCAGGTTCCGGGTATAGAAGGAATGACTTCAAAAAATCAGACTGCGACAAGCGGTGCAACGTTTCGTGGTAATGTGGGCACTGACTACGAAGGGTTGTCAGTTGATGTAATCCAATCAACAGGGGAATTGCCAAAGATTGATACCATTGGGGATCTCAAAGTTTTAAACGTCGCATCTTTGAAATCTCGTTACCAAGAAATATTAACAGCGTGGGAGTCAAACGCTACCGACAAAAAAATCGCCAAACAAAAATTGGTCCGTTTGAATGCCCTGCCGAATGGTACCCAAGATAGAGAGCAAGAACCTTCCGACGAGGAACAACCTTCTGATAAGGAACATTCTGATGATAATCAATCGGTAAGAACAAAACTTTTTTGATGTGAAAAAATAACATATATATGTACACACACAATACATGTTATATGTCGGCTGAGAACTTGTGAAGAATTTTTCATGGGCGGATCACATCACCGGGTGGTCGGCCCAATTGCGCTTGGGGTCGCTGTACCCCGCCCAATTGCGCTTGGGGTCGCTGTACCCCGCCCACGCCACACTTCACTCAATGTGGGCCGCCCATACCCTTGCGAACTCGGGGGACGATTCCAGCACGTCCGCCACATCCCACCGGATCGCCATATAGCACCGCAGACACACCAACACGTCCACCATCGCGTCGTGGGTTCCCTCGGGGGTATCGCCATACAAGTGGTCGTGGAGTTCCGCCAACCGCGGTTGCTTGAAATATATTCTCCCGGTTGTCTGGTTAGTCTTCTCAATCTTGGTAATGGCCTTGCCCTTTTGCATAGTGCAGTACTCGGGCTTGTTTGAGCCGTCCGCACGTCTAAATATCTTGTGGAACCCGTTGCGGACCCCCTCCACGCTAACGATATTCCTATCGAACTGGGTATTGTGACCCGCCATACAATCCGCCGCGTCGGTTGCCGCGATGAACTTCTTCAGCGCATCGCCAATGGGAATCCCCTCCGCGTTCGCCTTCTCGCGCGAAATCTTGTGGATCGCAACGCTCTCGTCGCTCAATGGTACATCGTTGATTTGAACCAAGTCGTTCGCCTCCCCGAGCACGGTATTCGTATCGGTACAGTACATAACCCAACTAAACTGGATGATATGTGGCCACTTCTCGGTATCGCTATGGGCCGCCCAACGATCTTGAGGAAGTCCCGTGGTCTCGGTATCGTAGCAGATGACAATCATTTATGTGATGTAGTGTTGGTTGGGTGTGTTTCCTACAACGGAAATTGCACGACGGAGAATCAATTTTTCATTCAACGTTGTGTGACCGATCCTATCGACAAATAAAATCTCCCCTATATATAACACATACTCTACATATGTTCACATACGATGTGTCTATGAATGCAATGTACGAATCCATATCAAGTAAACCCGTGGACGACGGTGGGGAAATTCCTATCAATATATGTATCAAAACTGGGGAATTTACCCCATTGATTCGCTACGGTACCGAACCAGAGGATACATTTGGGTGGGTAATAAATAAACAATATACTACAAATAAATTTACTATTCCAGGAAGTATTGTGGGGGGAGATGATATTCCCCTCAGTTCAAAAGCATGCATTGATTCGTACATGTGTCCCCATAAATATCGATTGGAGGTTCGTCACCCCTACTACAGGGGCGAGAAATACGATACCATAATGACACTCAAACTGACACCAAGTGCCCTGATTGATATTGCGGTAACGGGGTACATCGTCCCCGTATACGCCCATGGACTACACAGCAATTGCAATACCGTCTTTTATGATGCACTCGCCCCACATATATCCTACACGGAACAGATTAAACTGGTGAATTCTGTATTGTTTTCCCACAAACACAATATATCTAAATGAATCAACTGGTCGAATCAACTGGTCGAATCAACTGGTCGAATCAACTGGTCGAATCAACGGTTAACAACCTCACAGCGGCACATACCAAACAATTCTACACAATGTAGCGTAGAATTGTTAACAAAGCATCCATTTATATATCAAAATGGAATTAAATTATGGGCGGAGGGAGTGCTTAGAAGAAAGCCTGTTGCTGTTGACGAGCACGCCTTCTCTGCCTGGTACGCCTTTGCTGTTGCTGTTGCTGATGTCCTCTCTGCCTGGTGCGTCTGCGAACACGGGATTTGGATCGGGACTTGGATCGGGATCGGGATCGGGATCGGGATCGGGATCTGCGCATAGTTCTACCTCTGCTTCTAGTTCTTCTTGCCATTATACACTTATTGTAGAAAAAAAATCACCAAATCTGGTTCGTGTCATTCCACCACATGGGACTATTTCGGGGAATTTCGAACAGGGTCCTGAAAATACGCGATCGGATCAAAGGACAATTACACCTATACTTTTCCAATGGATGGGGATTATTCCGCATCTCGGCCAAAACCGCCCGTTTCCTAATAGTTTGACGAGATTGGACCGCCAAATGAACGTACAATTCCTTAAATGCAAGACGCTGGAGGATTGGGCTGGTTTTGGTAATGGTTAAATATAAAAACAAATATTCTTCAATTAATGACAATCCCCCTATATCCGCCAAATCTTCTCCTATACTATTTGCAGCATTGAACTCATGCCCGTCCTTACGCGCCGCCGCCTCATATTGTCGGATCACATTCTTCATGTACCGATCGTACCGCCGCTTATCCGCCTTTCCCCACCACTCAAACATATTTCCGTTTGCATCGAACTTACTCCCCATATCGTCCAGTGCATGGCACAATTCGTGGCCCAACGTATACCCCACATACACCAGATTGTACTCGATCCCCCGCCCCGTCATATCCACAAACGGTTTCCTAATGTATCCCTGAGGAATGTAGATGGAATTGGAGGTGGGGCGGTAGTACGCATTCACCACGTACACCTGTGTCCCCACCAACTTGAATACGGACCAATCCATATCGGGCGTATCGCCTGGCACACCGCCCTCGTTTCCTACCTTTTGCTGGTGATGGGCCACCGCACACCGTGTGATATTTCCCCACGGGTCCTTCGCATCGTATGTAACACCTGGGTCTTCTGCGATATCATTCATGGGCCGACCCACCACGAACCGCAATTTGCGCATTTTCTTTTCGGCAAACGTCTTGGTCTTATCCGTCAACCACGAACTCCTCCGGATCTTGCGGATAAATATCTCGCGCAAATCCTCCGCTATGGACCGGACGAACGTCTCCGTCTCGGGGTCGTAATTCTTTTCCATGAACAGTTTCGTGATCTTGCTGTTGAAACAGTACGCCAACCCGAACACGGGGTAGATTTTTTTTGGCATCTTGATATCCTGGCCGGCTATGAACGATTCGTGGAACCGGAAATGGATATCGCGCAATTTCTCATCGAACCGGATCATCTGCTTGTAAAACAGGAACCGCCAGTACGTGAGCCACTGCGGTGAATTCCAACTCTCCTTCAACAGAGCCGTGATACATGATATCGCGGTAAGGCTTCCCACCACCACCCGTCGTGGCGTGTTGCGCTCAGTGAACCCAATCTTGGTCGCGTACCGCGCCCAATCGAATCCCAAATCGTCCGCCATGGTTTGGCCGCTCATTGGATTGTAGAAATCCGTATTTGGCTCCACGCGGTCGTCGCATCCGCCCAACGCATTCCACAGCGATACTTCGGAATCCCACACGTCCGTCGGATCAATCTTCTCCCCGGGAGACATTGCCTGGAACACTTCCCGTATGTACTTCAAGTACCGCTGTTTCGCAGTCCGCTTCCATTTAACAGTGTCGCGCGAATCCGTGTTGGAAATCTCGTACACCCCGTACTCGGCCAACGATGGCTGGCCCGCGTACAGGTGGGATACCTGTTTGGTCACATCCTTCTCATCGGGAAGCGACATCCATACGATGGGGGATGATTCGGCCACCACTTCGTTGGTGGTAAGGAACCCCAGTAGGGAATACAACCCATCGTGGGAATTTCCCGAATCGGCATATGAGTGGATCGATTCATCTATTGCGCGCGCATGGGCGCGGAGAAGCCCCACGTTTGTTCCGCGGAGAGATTTCAGTAAATTTCCTATATTCGCGTGCCCAGCCTTTTTTGAGGATATATGCTGTTCCACCAATTCAATCACCTCGTGGTACACCTCATCCTGGGCGGTCCGGAAATCATCGTCCTTCACGTAATATTTCGGGGAATCCGCCAGGGATTTCAGTTCGTCATTGAGCCATGTGCGGTTGATGTACGTGTAGAAATCGTCAGTGGGACCCATCTTGACATCTGATCGGTACATGGTATTTGCCAACCGAGCCTTGGTAACATTCTCGTACTGGTCGGGATGCGTATCCAAATACCGCGTGTTTTCCGGTGTGAAAATAGAATCGCCATTCATTTTGGGTGGGGAATTGTATTACACTTTGGATGTATAATAAAATTCAGGTATTCGCTGGACCATTAACTACCAGAGTTATTGGTGGTCTTTGTCATGACCATACCGTAGAAACTGGACGCAACCCCCACCCTAGGCGCGGTTCCGTATTTCATGTTCCCGCCTCCAGTTGGCCTGTTTGTACTCATGCGCGATTTGGTGTTTCGGGTTCCTAACATATTATATATTGGGCGGAGATTTTTTCTGGGGATTGGGGGATGGCGAGCCCAAAATCGTGAAAATTGCAAAATTGATTCTCAGTCCCCAGGCTGGGAGAGAAGACATATAACGCTTAAAACACTCAAAACACTTAAAACACTTAAAACATGTCTGGAACTATCGCCACCACTCACCTCGCCGCCATCAGGGACGGAGCCAAAGCGTACGCCTCCCGTGTCAAGGAGGCGCAGATGGTCGCCGACAAGGAGGCCAAGAAGGCAGCGGCCGAATCCAAGAAGGTTCAGGCCACCGCCGCCAAGGAGGCCAAGAAGGTAGCCACCGAGGCCAAGAAGGTAGCGGCCGAAGCCAAGAAGGTTCAGGCCACCGAGGCCAAGAAGGTAGCGACCGAGGCCAAGAAGGTAGCGACCGAGGCCAAGAAGGCAGCGACCGAGGCCAAGAAGGCAGCGACCGAGGCCAAGAAGGCAGCGACCGAGGCCAAGAAGGTTCAGGCCACCGAGGCCAAGAAGGTTCAGGCCACCGAGGCCAAGAAGGCAGCGACCGAGGCCAAGAAGGTTCATGCCGAGGCCAAGAAGGCAGCGACCGAGGCCAAGAAGGTTCAGGCCACCGAGGCCAAGAAGGTAGCGGCCGAAGCCAAGAAGGTTCAGGTCGCCGCTGACAAGGCCGCCAAGAAGGTAGCGGCCGAAGCCAAGAAGGTTCAGGTCGCCACTGACAAGGCCGCCAAGAAGGTAGCGGCCGAAGCCAAGAAGGTTCAGGTCGCCGCCGACAAGGCCGCCAAGAAGGTAGCGGCAGAGGATGAGGCCAAGAAGGTAGCGACCGATATCGCCGCCAAGGAGGAGGAGGAGGTGGAGGTGGAGGTGGAGGTGGAGGTGGAGGTGGAGGTGGAGGTGGAGGTGGAGGTGGAGGTCGCCGCCAAGAAGAAGGAGGAGGTCGCCGCCAAGAAGGAGGAGGTCGCCGCCCCCGCTACTCCCAAGAAGAAGGTGAAGGCCACGGTCGCCCCCACCCCATGGGTAGGACAAGGCAATGCGCTTCTGTGCCAGGCAATCATCACGAACCACGCCCTCTTCACCCAGTGTACCAAGGCTCCCACCGCTGGGGAGTTCTGTGCCGCATGCGACAAGGCCTTTGTGAAGAAGGGATCTCACACCAACGGCACCGTCGCCGACCGCATGGCTGTGGCAGCGAACGAGTACGTCTCCCCCACGGGGAAGAAGGTCGTGGGATACGGCAAGGTTCTTGCGACCATGGGTATCTCCACTGAGGATGCGGTCGCCCACCTAGCCGCCCAGGGGATCGAACTGGCGGACGAACAGTTCGTCGTCCCGGAAAAGGCCAAGAAGGGAAGGAAGCCCGCGGCCAACAAGAGGACGGATGCGGATGTGGGGGACGATATCGCCGCCATTGTAGCGCACGCGGCGAAGGGGCTCCAGGATAACAGCGAGGACGATGCCGACTCGCTAGTCGTTGACGAATGGACATTCCATGGAACCCCCTACCTCCGTGACGAAACCACCAACAAGATCTACACAACCGCATTCCCCCACGCACAAGTTGGAGCCTACAACCCAGATAACGGATCGATCGTTCGCCTTGAATGAACACTCCCACCACTAACCCATCACGCCACTCCACTCATTTAGCAATCGCCCACAACACGGGTCGGGTCCCCCTCCAATTGGACGCGGGGGGACCTATATTTTTTTACACCCATACGGTAGTGATAGGATGAGCACGCTCCAGTTAAACTATGATTCATACATGGATTTAGGACGCATGGAAAACCCACTTGGGGAAATTGGCGGATTTTTCGATACAACGGCGAGTCATCCCGACACGGCCCCGCCCGCCGTATTCGAACTCAAAGATTCGCACAATATATTCTGTCATGGAGTGAATGCCCCCGCCAACCCAGGTACCGTACAATTCGCAGGCTCGCATACCCGCATCATGGAAACACTTATGCGCCAATCGGGGGAGGCGGGTTGGAGGTACGTCACCCCGATCGTACCCGACATTTCCTACGCCAACGCATCCCCCTACAAGAATGATTTCATCAAGTCGGCGATTCGCACGGGACACTTGGAAATGGAGGTGGATGATATCAGTGGTGATGGCGTATCGGGAGGAATGGCAATGAACCTCATTGCCAACCCGTCCATACCCACTGGACATCTGTACCAATGGGACGAAATTGCCGCCTTCATTGCCACCGTACCGCCCAACGGAATTGTTATCATTGACGAAACCTACCTCCCATTCTGCGGCGAAAATTGGATCGATCTCAGTGTGCGCTCCCATCTGGATAGCACAGAAATCATCAACGCAAAGAACAGTAACATCAAGATTGTCATTACCTGTGATTGGACCAAAATGTTTCCCTCGGGAGGTAAATGTTTCGCCTCCTCGGCAACCATCCTGAACGATTCGTGGGCGACCATCATACAACTCACCCAATCCAAATGGCCCGTTGGGGATATATCCATGAAATATCTCAAACACTGCTTTGACGATCTAGTGTACACCCAACAAACCCACCTCCTGCTCCCCACGTGGCGCTCCCTCATGGTAGCCCAACTCCAACAGATTGTACCGCTGTGGACGTTCCGGGGACACGAATCCATGCCCTGGGTTTGGATGCGTGCCGACAACGATGAGGCGGTGACCCGCGTATATGGAAAACTGCTCACCAAAGGGATAACCGTTCTCCAGGGACGACGGGTCGGAGGAGATGTGCGCTCCATGAGTATCATGGTAAAGGAAGGATCGGAATTGTCGGATTTTTACATCACCTTTAGCAGGTATGCGATTGAAATGCCGCTGGGACAGGATTTCACCAGTTTCAGGACCATGATTGCCAACCTGTTTAATGATGTGGAAACCCTCTCGGTAGATCGTGCATTTATAATGCCTCACAAACATTACTCCATCGTATCATACGGAAAACATCTCGCCATGTACCAACCGCGTGTGCTGGCCGATATCACATTAACCACCCTGGCGGCCGATACAACCAACCCCATCGTTCCCATTGTAGTCACGATGATATACATTGGAACCGCCCAACGATTCGTCATTGTTGACGGACATTCGCGGTTTGAAGTGATGAAATCGCTGTGGCCCACTGGTCTCATCCCCGTCTACATTGTGGACTACATGAGTCCCCACATTTTCGCCAACACCATGGAACGGTTGCCCTACACATCACACAACCCCAATGAACGAAATATGGATGAAAAAAATGTTATACTGAGCACGGTAAGTGCCGGGAATAAACTGCCCGTCACCCGAAACGCCCACCAAGTGCTTTGTGCCGGCCAACTCTTTCCCATTCATATCATAACCACCATTTTCAAACCGATTGGTGGAACAGACACATAAGTCTAACCACTCACAGGAGGCGACGCGTGGCGGACAAATACATGCGTGAGGTCAGTATTCAAACACTCAACGAACGCCACCACATCGGTAGAAACCTTACCTCCATACATCTCGCGATCAAATGGGATATCAATGTGTTCCCGGACACTCAACTCGTAGGCGAAGGCTCCGATGGGGAAACGCGCCCCGTTGGGGACCGGTGTGTGCGGATCGCCCGTCGCCTCATCGGTCGCCCACGCATGGGCGGTATCCGCCAAACTCCCATCCTTGCGGATCGCCCTCGCCAAATATTTCGTGCAGGGAACCGTTCCGTTGGTCGCCGCCGTATCCCAGAAGCCAATCAGGTGGCTGCGGCCTGTGGAGGAGACGCAGTTGGTGGTTGTGATATTGGGATCCGCGCATGCATCGGCGAACGACATATCGCGCCCGTGGACGGGGACTGTCGTATCGTCCCCCATTCGGTACAACCGCATCCCGCAATGGTTCTCCGCATACACGGATACATGGACGGTCTCATTGTCCACCTGGACACAGGTCATTGAAACACCGGATAAATCCTCGGTGTCGAACATCTTGTACTCGGCACCCGCATGAAGGGCTTCCACGGGATGCTGAGGCGAATCGCGGGTCATTTCCCAACACTTGTGCGCGTTGGGGAACTGGGCGAGGTGGTTTAGCAGGACATTGCTGACGTTGGTTGGAGTGGGGGTGGTGGGATTGGAATCGGTGGTAGACATTGTGTGGCGGGTATGGATAGTGTGCCGAGAAACGTACTAAATCAATTTTTAGGGGGCGGTGCCCCCTAGGACCCCTCGCCACACACATCATATGATATTCGGTTCACATGATGAATACGAAATTGTTTACGATGAATACCAAATTGTTTACGATGGTTGTAAGAGTATAGAGACACGAGTCGTATGTGGCGGGGGTGTTTGAGGGGGGACGCACTCCCCTCTTATTCGGTAGCAATAAACAACCACCCCAACTCCACGCAAATCTTCTTCCAAATCGCATCCTGCTCCACCCGTTTGTCCCTGTCCTTCAACATGGGAAAGAAGGGGAGGAACTGGTACTGCTCCAACAACTCGCACAGTTTGTAAATCGTGTAGTAATAGTTGAGGAAATTCACCCTATCGTTGGGACAACATTTCGCATACGGCTCCTGCAACTCGTTAAAGAGGTTGCACAGAGTCGTCTCCAACTCGATATCCATCACCGGCGGCTTGATCCCCAACTTATCCTTGATGAACGGAATGTGCTCGTAGTACTTGTTGTACCCCAACTTCTTGAGGATCTCCTTGGTCTTCTTCGTTGTCAACTCATCATTCGTCAACCGCTCCTTCTTCACCTGTTTCTTGATCCGATCCATAATCTCATCGCTGATCTGAGTCGTCTCCTTCGCCTGGAACTGCGACAAGATCTCCTTGAAATGATTGATGCGCTTGTACGCATAGAACGAAGTCTCCACCGGAACATCCTTGTAATTCCCTGTATCCATATCAATCACACTCGTCCAACATGCCCCGCAATCGCGACATATCACAAACCCGTCCATCTCCGAATCCACCATCTCACCCGCGCACTCCCGACACACCATATGGTCGTACTCGGTATCGGGCATGGCCGGTTTCGTATCGGCAGAATCGTCGACTGGGTCGTTCTCGCCTATACGGAAGAACGTGGAAACCTTATCGTTAGCCACCGTTTCCACAGTTCCATCCTCGATCTTCTGCTTCGCATCGTAGTACCCCACCCCCTCCTCCAAACTAAGGATTTTTCGAGATATTTCAGCCTTATTCAAGACATCCAATCTTCGTCGCAACTTTCCAATTTTATATTGGATGTCTTGATCGTCAGGCACAGATTTCAAGGCGGTGTTTAAGGAACTGATCTGTCGCTCAATCACCGACTTCTTTCGGGTATAATCGTCGGGGTCGTTTATATCGCTGGGGTCGTACCCAACCTTGTAATCGTTCGCGGGTCGCTCCTTCATCACACAATTGTTATAATTTAACTGGATGAATAGATTCTATACTGTTTGCGAAATTTTCACCAGATATTTTTGGGACAGAGGTGTAATGGAAAGTAACAGCACCGGAACCCGTCCCCAAATCGTTGTGCCCGCCACTAGTCATTCCACGCAGACACAAATGAAATTTCTATTTAGTGCCGTGGACGATGGGTGGGCCGTTAGGAAACGGGGACGCGATTACGTTTTCACAAAACCCATTGGACTTGTGCCGAATCACACGGAGAAACGGTACGTGGAATCATTCATCAATGAATATATAGGAAATGATTCGTATAGATAATTTATGAGGGGGGGGGAAACAAACGCATGGATAAACCACCCTCAATAAGTATAGGAAAATAACCGTACGCGAAATCGCCCACATGTTTTTAAGGACTTCCTCATAAAAACATGCATGTATTATTTTATTCATCTATTAAATGCCCTTTTGCGGATTTTTTATCTTTCCTAAGAGTATAAACTAACATGGGAGGCGGATTAATGCAACTCGTAGCTTACGGCGCTCAAGACGTTTACCTTACCGGAAACCCCCAGATCACTTTCTGGAAGGTGACCTACCGTCGACACACCAACTTTTCGATGGAGGCCATAGAGCAGACTTTCAACGGTCAAGCTGACTTTGGTCGCAGGGTTACCTGTACCGTCAGCAGAAACGGTGATCTCGCCTACAGGACTTACCTCCAAGTCACTCTTCCTGAGATTGGCCAGAGTCTGGGTAACTCCAGTGGTGGTAGCGATGTCTACGCCAGGTGGCTCGACTTCCCTGGAGAGCAACTCATCAACCAAGTTGAGGTTGAGATTGGAGGCCAAAGGATCGACAGACAATACGGAGACTGGATGCACATCTGGAATCAGCTCACCCTCTCCAAGGAGCAAGAGCGTGGATACCACAAGATGATTGGACACACCACCCAACTCACCTACCTCACTGACCCAGACTTCGCCGAGGTTGATGGTCCTTGTGCCGGTGCCGGTATCCAAAACCAAACCTGTACCCCTAGAAACGCCCTCCCTGAGTCCACCCTCTACATCCCGCTCCAATTCTGGTTCTGTACCAACCCTGGACTTGCCCTTCCCCTCATTGCCCTCCAGTACCACGAAGTTAAGATCAACCTTGACCTCAGATCCCTGGACGAGTGTTTGTGGGCCGTCTCCAAACCTGGATCCGGTGGAACCAAGGTCACCGCCGCCTACAACCAATCCCTCATCGCCGCCTCCCTCTACATTGACTACATCTTCCTAGACACCGACGAGAGAAGGCGCATGGCCCAAAACCCCCACGAGTACCTCATCGAGCAACTCCAATTCACTGGAGATGAGTCCATTGGATCTGCTTCCAACAAGATTAAGTTGAACTTCAACCACCCTTGCAAGGAACTTATCTGGGTCGTTCAACCAGATACCCATGTTGACTACTGTGCATCCCTTGATGGACCTACTCAACTTCTCTGGAAGACTTTCGGAGCCCAACCGTTCAACTACTCCGATGCCATTGACGCTCTTCCCAACACCATCTCCGCCTACGCTGGAGATTCCGCCATTGGAGACAACTCCACTGGATTCATCAGCAACGGACTCTTTGTTGATAGAGCCGCTCTTGATGTTGATTCTGGTACCGGTGTCACCAATGGATGGGATGCCGGCATGAATGCTACTGGATCCATAGCCACTGGCACCCAATCCACCGTCACCGACGCTGGTACCTTTGTCCTTTCCGAGACCGCTCTTGACATGCATTGCTGGGGAGAGAACCCGGTTGTCACCGCCAAATTGCAACTCAATGGACAAGACAGATTCTCCGAGAGAGAGGGATCCTACTTTGACCTCGTCCAACCTTGGCAACACCATACCAGGAACCCCGACACTGGTATTAACTGTTACTCCTTCGCCATGAGAAGTGAGGAACATCAGCCAAGCGGGTCCTGCAATTTCTCCAGAATTGACAATGCTACCCTCCAACTCGTTGTTTCCCACAATGCTATTGGAGATACCCAGACCGCCAAGGTCAGGGTTTACGCCAAGAACTACAATGTCTTCAGGGTTCTCAGTGGAATGGGCGGCCTTTCGTATTCAAATTAATTGAGTTTTTGGTAATTTTTACTACCACTTTAGGGAGTAAAATGGAAAACAACTTTCAAAAACGAATTTATGGTAGTGAAATGACTTTTTCATTGAATTACCAATAGTTTCACAATTTCATCATGAAATTGTTAAACACATTACTTGGTGCTGAAGGCTCAGCAGCGAGTTCTTCTTGCTTTTGGCTGGCCAAAAGCAAGATTTTCCTCCCCGTAGCGGTAAGTAAACCGCTCATCTTCAAAGATGAGCGGTTTTTACATGAATCTTGCTCATCTTTGA
>Ga0307997_10000477_pt1 | contig 18290 bp, 10 predicted proteins | sample Davwhametageno36_FD_203165 | JGI IMG/M metagenome (GOLD analysis project Ga0307997, IMG submission 203165) | Marine microbial communities from Davis Island wharf, Antarctic Ocean - #36 | ecosystem: Environmental > Aquatic > Marine > Unclassified | place: Antarctic Ocean: Davis Island wharf... | reverse complement strand
GATTTACTGCGCGATTTACTGCGCGATTTACTGCGCGATTTACTGCGCGATTTACTGCGCGATTTACTGCGCGATTTACTGCGCGATTTACTGCGCGATTTACTGCGCGATTTACGAGATGTAGTCTTTACCTTTCTACACCGTTTCGTGACCGCATTGCGTGCTTTACCGGGAGGACACGGTTTTAATGATGTAGTCTTTACCTTTCTACACCGTTTCGTGACCGCATTGCGTGCTTTACCGGGAGGACACGGTTTTAATGATGTAGTCTTTACCTTTCTACACCGTTTCGTGATCGCATTGCGTGTTTTACCGGGAGGACACGGGCGATTCATTGTACCTTATATATATAAAATAATTTACATATAATGCAATTCCTACATATAATGCAATTCCTACATATAATGCAATTCCTACATATTTATATACGGATCGAAGATCAACTCTCCACATAATGGCAAATTACACGCACACACATGATGTATGGAAAAATGTGATCTAATAAAAAACGACATACCCCACTTTATCTCATATAATTATACAATGTCTTGGCTAGAATTCGGAAAAACATTAGTGGACAATGCGTGGTACGGTTCTGGAATCGGTACCGTTTCCGACAAATATCCGCTGGATATTTCACCGGCACCGAAAACATTTGGAATTTGGGGGGTCATCTACTACGGGATATTCATAACTCTGTTGTTGACCGAACATCTTGAGGATGACACATGCAAACAACTCTTTGCGGAATCTATGCAACTGAATCGGAAATGGATCCGGGTATTCACCTCGGACGATCGCGCGGAAGCCTACAAAGTTATCGCGCAATTGCAGACGACCAACCAAGCCCTGGTCACTGCCCTACGCGCCAAAGGCGTGAACAACTATTACATGGAAATGTACAGTACGTGGGTGAACGCGGCGACCATCTTGAGCGAACGCATTGCCAACTACGGAGATGGAGGGGATTCAGTGGAAACATTGTACTCGACGGTTCGCGACACATATGATGACAAGGATATTTCGTACGCGGAAAGAATCACGCTTCAGTGGGCCATCCAGGGCATCTCCCCGCAGAATAGCACCCAGGGATTTGATGCTCTGAAACGCGCCCTGTTGCGAGACGGGCAAGTGGTGAGTTTCGCGGAACTGTTTGGAATTGAGAATAACCAAAGTGGGGAACCGATTTCCCTGGGGGGAGTGCCTCCCCATACAAAGACGGTAACAACATAATCGCATCACATCATATAATGTGGTTTATTTTTTGCCAAATTTGCTAAAATATAAACATATTGTATCATAGTGATGGAGGTTATTGCCGCTATAGTATCGGTATTAGGTACAGGATTATGTGGAATAACATCGTATGTTATTAATAAAAAATGCGATTCTAAAAAACGACCAAAAAAGGTCAAAGATTATTTAAAACATAGATTGTTCAATTTATCATATATAAAACCACTTACAGTACCAAGTGACCGAGTCAGAGAGAAACTTTTCGAATACATTCAAAACGAAATATTGATAAATAGTGTACAGAATACATCGAAGGAGTGGATTATTGATAATAGTGAAAGAATTTCAAATATCAATGACAATTATAGTATAGGGAGAGAGTTAATTCTTCTCATAGACAGAATTGAAAGTGCCCAACACGACTTGATCATATCAGTCCCACCGGTAATCCAAAATACAGTAAACAAATTATTGTGCATTTTTTATACCGAACTTAAAAATATGATTTCAATAGTCAATTTCGAAAATCACGATGGGGATGGTTGGATTATGTACATACTTGATTTTATTCATTTGATTATATTAAACACAATAAACCACTGGAGAGTATCAAGTAATCAAATAAATGGCTCTCTAAACGGAATCGATTGGAATGGTGAAACTATGAAATATTCGTGGTGCGGAGAAATAGGCGAATACATCACAAGATATAACCAAATTTGGAAAATGTTTCATGTCAGTAATATAATAGGCGATAATTATTCGTCCGTAATAACCGATGATAAAGGACTTGTGATAAAGGTCGCAAGTGATTCATTCCACAAATTAACAGAATATAACTCTCAGGAAATAGAAGGCGAAAACTGCAATGTGTTGCAATTAGGTTTAAATCCTCAAGAAAAAAAGGATAATTATAGTAGCAATAGTGTAATGAAAAAGGCCATGTTTTCCCAAAAGGGATTTAATGTGAGATTAATGCAGCGTAAAAAAGAATCAAACGACTTATTTTACTTCAACATATTTTCAATTCCCGTACATATTGTATATCCCAGTAATAAAGTACAACTCATACATATTGCGGTACAAGTTTATTCAGACGACGACGATGTGTCCCAAAAACCAACAGATAATGAACTTTTAAATTTACACACTGTTGCATGTTGTTTTATTTCTTGTGCGATTGATCAATTTTCAGTTATAACCATTTGTTCTTATGATTCATTTAATATTTCCAAGTTACAGCACGGGTTGTGTGTTTTAGATGTATATAATAATAATTTAATAGGAAATGGACTTGTATATAAAAAGGGAATAAATTTAACTGAACAGATCGACTTTTCAATGAGTTCTTTTAGATATATTATGGAATCTTTTGAATTGACGTTAAATTCTTCAGATATAGATAGAAGTGAATTAATACGATCGGTAGCGTTTAAATATTCACATGAAAATATAATAATAACGGCAGAAGTATGGATTTTAGATAAACATGTCGTAATATCTCATCGGAAAGTTGATTGATTTGGCATACATACTCGGTGGCGGTGATTGTACCACGAAATTCCTACAGAAACATTTCTTACACTCCCCACTCCCCACTCCCCACTCCCCACTCCCCACTCCCCACTCCCCACTCCCCACTCCATCAATCAATCAATCCCTTTCTCCGCGAATCCTGCGGGCGAGTTGCATGTCCTTGGGCATGATGGTGACGCGCTTGGCGTGGATCGCACACATGTTGGTGTCCTCAAAGAGGCTAACGATGTAGGCCTCGGTGGCCTCCTGCAGGGCAAGGAGGGCGGTGGATTGGAACCTCAAGTCGGTCCTAAAATTCTGGGCAATCTCGCGGACGAGTTGCTGGAAGGGACGCTTGCGGATCATGAGATCGGTGGATTGCTGGTACTTGCGGATCTCGCGGAGGGCGACTGTTCCAGGACGGTACCTGCGGGGCTTCTTGACTCCACTGGTAGCGGACGTACGGGCGGATTTGGTGGCGAACTCTTTCCTAGGAGCCTTTCCTCCAGTGGATTTACGAGCGGTCTGTTTAGTGCGAGCCATTGTTAAGTTGGTCTGTGGCGGGGAACAAGTGGGTGAGTGGGTGAGTGGGTGAGTGGGTGACCGGGTGAGTGGGTGAGTGGGTGACCGGGTGACCGGGAGATGCAAATGGGTGCGTCGACATGCCACCACCGGCGATCCCATGCAGTGTTGGTTTTACATCGATTTTATTATATCTCGACAACTAACGCGCGTGCGGATCAGCAAATACGCCAGAAGCGTTCCTTTTCGTCGTAGGAACGCGTTTACGCAAAAACATTTGCGTTACGTACGTTTTTACAATTGGTATAATTTAATTCTTAATAAATGTAAAACTTTTTAAGAATTATGTTTCGAGAGTTAGTCGTGAGCAACGAATCCTCGCTTATTATTGGCCCAATTCGTCTCTATTGGATATACGCATTCGGTATGGCGTAACTCGTTGCCGTGGCAAAACGAGTCATTCGTGTATTCTGATTGGTCGGTCGACCCGTCGTACGTGAACCCCTCACACATATAAGTAAATATTGCAATATGATGTAAACTCGACACATCCCAGTGAATATTGAAACGCGTGATTAAAAAAATTGGAATGGGGCGGATCCATTAGTCGAGTTATGTTTTTCTTATTTTTGCAAATACGCATGCACGTCTTTGGAGACCGCCCTCCCCTCCTGGATGGCTTTGACGATCAGACTCGCCCCCACACGACAATCACCTGCATGAAACACATTGTCTCGAGCCGTCCACGTTACTTCGGGCCGCTCGTACCCCATCGCAAGGAACACCTGGTCCGCCTCCCAATACTCATGACTGTTCGGAAGTTCGTTCAATCCATGAATCCGAACGGTTTCCAACCCACCAATGCGGTCCTCATGCTCCTTGCACGGCACGAAACGCTTGACTGAGATTGAGTAGTTCCGCGCGTCCACCTTCTGTTTATGGACCGCCTCGACGTGACCGTAATCGTACGAGAACGTCTTGTCCATCTCAGGCCACTGCGTCATCAGTGGCGGCTTGGCGAACAGCTCGAAGTTGGTCACGTTGGCACAGTCTTGACGAAGCGCCGTGGCGATCGCATCGGTGCCTGTATCACCGCCCCCCAGCACGACCACGTTCTTGTTGGACATCGACGGCATTGCACCACCGTCGAGCAAGGCCTTGGTACATCTCGTCAGGTACTCGTCTGCGTATTCGATTCCGGAAAGCCCCCGGCCATCGATGTCCAGGTCCCGCTGCTTCTTGGCACCAACCGCCACCACGCACGCAGCGTACTCGTCGTGGATATCGTCGCTCGACGTTTCGGCCGAGCATACGAACCGGACACCCTCTTCTTCGAGGAGTGCGATGCGCCGGGCGACGATCCCCTTGTCGAGTTTCATGTTGGGGATTCCGTACATGAGAAGTCCTCCTGGACGGTCGTCCTTCTCGAAGACGGTCACGCCGTATCCCATCTGATTGAGTTCGTCTGCGGTGGTCAACCCCGACGGACCGCTACCAATCACCGCCACCCTCTTACCGTTGTATCGGGTGCGACGAGGCTGAACCCAACCGTTCTCGAATGCGGTATCGATGATTTCATTTTCGATACGCTTGATGGCGATCGGGTCCTTGTCGTCGACCGTTCCAGCAACACACGCTGATTCACATGGTGCTGGACACGCCCTCCCTGTGAATTCAGGAAAGTTGTTCGTCTCGCACAGGCGGTGGTACGCCTCCTTCCAGTCGTCGTTCGACACCATTCGATTCCACTCGGGGATCTTATTGTTGATTGGGCACCCCGACTCCCGATGTTCAATGTCCCTCGAACTGGCATTGGTCTGGCAGAATGGGATGCCGCAATCGAGACATCTCGACGCTTGGATGGTCGTCTCGACGGCATCGGCCTCCCCCCATATCTCCTTGTAATCACCCAACCGATCATCCGGGAGGCGGTACTCCATCCCCCTCTTTGGGATCGGATCGTAACCGGTGGGGTTGGTATCGTGCGGCGAGCGCACCGGCATTGAAGACGTGAACGGCCCACCACCGCGTCCCATCGCCTTCCGACAATCGTATTTCACAAAGCGAGGCGAACCGTTCAGCAATGCGGCCGACGCATCCGACCCCGTCTTGGTATGGTGCGTCCGGATCATATCGAACAGTTCTCGTGTATCGCGTCCATCAAGTTCGGACGACTCGACCGAGCTTAATGACGATAATCCTTCGTTCGCATCCGCATTCACGTAAATACACCCGCCCGTGTGCCCCGAGGCGAAGTTATCGCCGATTTTTCCCAAGATGGCGATCACACCGCCGGTCATGTACTCGCAGCAGTAGTCGCCGACATCCGATACGACCGCATTGGCTCCTGAGTTGCGAATTGCGAACCGGTTTCCGACGTTCTGAAAGTAAGCCTCGCCGGCAGTGGCACCGTAGAGATGAACGTTGCCCGATTGGCCCGTCATGCTAATGGTGCCTCCCGACAACCCCTTGCCCACGTAGTCGTTTGCCTCGCCTTCGAGCGAGATTTCCATCTGGTCGGTGATCCATGCGCCGAGGCTCTGGCCGGCGAACCCGTTCAGTTTCATGTGGATGTGGGCATCCCGTGGCCCCTCCCGTCGCATATGGCTACACAGTTTGGTGCCGACGGTTCGGTCCAGATTACAGATCGGGCTCTGAATGACACCCTCGCTCAGATCTGCCGTTTCGATCAGCTGGTCGTCCAACGTTTTCACCAATCCGTTCATGCGGGTGCTTGGGTCGAAGACGTACTTAGGACCGGCGACCACCTTCGCCAGCAGCGCCTCCATATTAATGTTCGGACTGCTGAGTAGATCTACCCTGCCACAGAGTTCGTCCAACGATTCGACCCCAATGTCGGCCAGTTGCTCCCGAATATCCTGCGATATCACCGTGAAAAAGTTCTTGAGATGGTCGGGCTTGCCCCGAAACATCTTTTCGAGTTCGGGATTCTGCGTAGCGATGCCCACCGGACACGTGTTCAAATGACACTTGCGCATCATCAGGCAGCCCATCGATATGAGCGGGGCCGTCGCAAATCCGAACCGATCGGCACCGAGCATTGCCGCCACGACCACGTCTCGCCCCGTCTTCAACTGACCGTCCGTCTCGAGGAACACGTTTCCTCGCAGACCGTTCATCGTGAGGGCTTGATGAGCTTCGGCCAATCCAATTTCGAGCGGACTCCCCGTGTGGTTGATCCCCGTCCACGTGGCGGCTCCGGTGCCTCCGGTCGCCCCCGAGATGACGATTCCGTCGGCACCCGCCTTTGCAACGCCGACGGCGACGGTTCCGACACCCCGCTGCGAGACCAGTTTGACGCTCACCCGGGCGTTCGGATTCGCCTGCTTCAGATCGAAAATCAACTGTGCCAAGTCTTCGATCGAATAGATGTCGTGGTGCGGTGGCGGCGATATCAACGTGATTCCAGGACTGGTCATTCGGGTGACTGCAATATCGCCAATAACCTTGTATCCCGGTAGCTCACCGCCCTCGCCCGGCTTGGCGCCCTGCGCCATCTTGATCTGCAGCTCGTCGGCGTCGAGTAGGTAGTCCATGGTCACCCCGAATCGCCCCGATGCGATCTGTTTAATACGAGAACTCTTGTTCGTGGCATAACGAGCCGGTTTCTCACCACCCTCGCCCGTATTGGACAGACCGCCGAGTTCGTTCATGGCGACCGCAAAGGTCTCATGGACCCGACCGGAGATACTTCCAAAGCTCATGGCACCAGTGGAGAATCGACACACAATGCTCTCGCCCGGCTCGATCCGTTCGAGCGGGATCGAATCCGATTCCCACTGCAGTGCCCCCAATATCGTAACGTCTTTGGTCGTTTCATTCATATGGTCCCTGTAGCGTTGGTATTGCATTGGTTCTATTTGGGCATCCGGGTCGTTCAATCCGACGGCGTTCTGTAGGTAGGTAACCGACGCCGGCGAGTTGACATGTGTTTCACCACCGTTCCGATAGTGAAGGATCCCGTCGACATTCGGTGTCGTCCCCCGCTCATAAAGTTCCCGCTGTAGTTGGTCGAAGCCGACATGTTCGATCGTGTTAATGACGTTCGGAAAGCATAGATCGGTGACGTCCGTATCCAAGCCGATGGATTCGAACACCTCACCGCCACGGTAAGTCTGTAACACCGAGATTCCCATTTTGCTCATAACCTTTTTGACACCGTTGATTGATGTGTCGATGTAAGAGGCATGTGCCGTCTGGGGGATCAATCCGAGGGCGCCGTACGGGTATATCACATCGGCACCAAAGCCAAACAGGCAGGCGAACTGGTGGACGGTACAGCAGTCGGCGGTTTCTACGACCAGGTTGTACTTGTTGCGAAGACCGCCCTCACGCAGACTGTTATGGACGGCGCCGAGCGAAAGGAGCGACGGAATCGGTCTCCAACCCTCGTCCCACTGTTGTTCGGTCAGCGTATCGTTGAGCCGAATCGTACCGTGGTCCGATGCGAGCGTTTCGTCGACGATGCGGCGAATGGCCTCGGGCAGCGTCTCATTCGCCTCGTTCCAAAGACAGGCGACGACCGGTTCGTCGGCGAGCTGGTACGAGAGCATGGGCTTCTCGATGAGGTACGTATCATCGCCCCGGTGCAACGTGATGGCCATGTTGAACCCGGCAGCCTCTCGGATCGGATCGATCGGTGGATTGGTGACTTGGGCGAATCGCTGTTTGAAAAAGTCGCAAATGTGCCTGGGTAACTTGGAGAAGACCGCCAGTGGCGTATCGGACCCCATCGATCCGAGCGGATCGGTACCCGAACCTGCCATTTCTGGAACGATGCGTTCGATATACTCCCTTGACAGACCGTACTTCTCGATCGGAACAAGTACCTCTTGGGTGGCCCCTGTGTCGACGGAGAAGGGCTTCACGTTGGAGGTGGTTGTTGTGCATTTCTCCTTGAAGACCCGTTCGTTCATCGTGTATATGATGTGTCCTGGCTCGAGCATTCCCGTTTCCAAAATCTCTTCGCCTGCTGGCCACATCCCCGCTTCGCTCGCCACATAGAGGGTATCCTTGGTAATCTGGTAGCGTGCCGGTCGCAAACCGTTTCGGTCGCTCAATGCGCCGGCGACCCCGTTCTTGGCAAAGGCGATCATCGCTGGACCGTCCCAAGGATGATTCTCTGAAAAGACCCGTTGCGACGAGTGTGGAATCGTCTGCTTGAGGACGTCAACCATATCCATTCCGTCGACCGATGAGAGGTAGTCGACCATGCTGTCGTAACTTCCGCTGTCGGTTTGATGCTCGGTGATCACCTTTTGCGTGATGGGGTTGCCGGCTAATTCACGCTCGCGGATGGTGTTTTTCCACCAGAGGGAATTGCAATTATGTGTATTGAATTCTCCGTTATGTGCAATACATCGGTTTGGCTGTGCCCGCTCCCATGCAGAACTAGTGTTCGTGGAGAATCGACTATGGATCATGGCGAATGTACTTTCGTACGAGGGGTTCGTGAGGTCGTGGTAGTATGGAAACACTTGGTCGACGTTCATCATACCTTTATAGTTTATCGATTCGGTCGACAGGCTCGAGAGGTACACATCTGGGAAGGAGTTCGATATGCGGCCATGGGCGTGCATCAGGTTCATTTGGTTCGTATCACCGCCTAAAAAGAATTGGTAAATCCGAGGGGCCTTCGATGCGGCGTGAACCGACAAGACGTCGTCTGATACAGGTACGTCACGCCAGCCTACAAACTTTAGTCCCGATTGCTGCTCGATCACCGACGGTAAATCGTCGATAAACCCCGATCCTTCGCTCTTCACAAAGGCCACACCGACACCGATGCGTCCCTCCTCCCATTGCCACTGTTGGGTGTCAAAGTAGCCTTTGAACAATTTATCGGGGATTGACGTGAGTATGCCCGCCCCGTCGTTTGCGGCGGAGCGATGACCGATTCGCTCCAGTGCATGACGGCATGCCTCGACGACATGCCTCGATTTGTTCTTCCGGATGTTTGCGATCAATCCTAGTCCGCAAGCAGATGATTCATGAAGCCGGTTATACAAAAGTCTCATTGGTATGTATTTAATTAGACATATCATTATATCATTATATCATTATATCATTATCCAATTTGCGAGGAGGTTTCACCAATTGGATGTGTAGATGTATTCTTAACTGTAAATCGATTTATAGTTAAATTTTCCCATATTATCAGGTTTTCAATTGCACCTAAATCCAATGCTTTCATAATAACAAAAAGTTAATCAAAAATAAAGGGATGATCCAATTTCCATGGAAATTTTCCATGGAAATTGATGCTGAGTAAATGCAGTGAATCCAAACTGCGTCATATGCAACAGAAACTTTGGTTGTGTGGTTTCTTCTGTGCTATATGGGATTTATAACTTTGATACTACACTGCTCATGACATAGTCGATCGCCTTCTCCAACTTCCCAACAGTACCCTCGACATCCTGTAGTTTGTCGATCCCAAAGAGGCCAATGCGGAAGGTAAGTAGCCCATCCGGCTCGTCCACCCTCCAGCGTACGCCTGCGGCAATCTGCATACCATACTCTTTGAACTTCTTCACTATACTCATATTGTCATATCCTGCAGGAGAGTAGTACACCAACACCCCTGGTGCCTGAAACCCTGGTGCCGCCACGCTCCGAAGTCCCTTGCTTTCCAACATTGAGCGGGCAAGAATACCCATCTTGTATTGCATTGCACATAGGTGGTCTAATCCGATCACTTTTTGCTCGTTAGCGACCTCATCGAATGCCCGAATAGCGTCAGTCGGCATGGTGGTGTGGTAACCAAACCCTCCTGCCTCATATAGATTCATCATATCGCTCCATTTCTTGAGGTTTACACAGAAACTCGTACTCTCGGTAGTTTGCATCTTGTCGTATGCGGATTGAGAAAGCATGGCGATACCCACACCGGCTGGTCCAGACCATCCCTTCTGTGGTGCGGAGATGACTACGTCTAGACCTAACTTCTTCATATCTACCCATGCAGTCCCACTGGCAATACAGTCTAGGACCATGACGGCTCCGACCTCCTTGGCGGCTTCGGAGAGTTTCATGATATATTCATCGGACAACATCATACCTGTACTTGTCTCGACGTGTGGTGCGAACACCGCTGGCGGCTTGTCCTCTAGTATTTGGGACACGACATCATCAATGGGGTGCGGGGCGTAGTGTGATTCACCTATAACACCGCCTGATTGAGGCAATGCTTTCATGACGCTGTGAGTGGTTTCGTCCATACCCATGGATTGGAAAATCTCGGTCCATCGAAAGGAGAACCATCCGTTCCTCACTACCACGGGGTGTCCCGAGTGGACATATTGTCGCACAACAGCTTCCATCGCGTAAGTTCCAGACCCAGGAATGAGCACGGTGTGATCGGCGTTATAGGTGTTCTTGAGCGTGGAAGAGATGCTCTGCATGGTGCTGACGAATGGAGGAGCCATGTGGTTCAATGCACGGTCAGTGTATACCACACTGAACTCCGAAAATGGACCCATGTTTGCAGTTTCTCTAATATCATGATTTGTTGCCATTTCACTATTATATATACATATACATACATATATCTATATAACTTTTGACCAGTGTGTCACTCACACTGTGATGAAATACAATTTACACCCTTGAAGATTTAAAACTCCGTTTATGAAATTGGTACATCAAAACAACTTAGACACAATGTGTTACCAAGGATTGAATTGGTGTGATAACATATATATATGTTTGTGATTTTATATATTGGTAATATATAAAATGGATACACAAGCGAATATCATACCATCGCCATTTGACGAACGAGATTTATTCGAAGAAGATATGTTATTGGGAACCACTGATTCTGCACCACTTATATTGGACTTACGACCATATTTACAACCAATACGAAATCAAGGAAGTCAGGGATCGTGTGCTGCACAATCGGCAGCATGCATGAAGGAGTATCAAGAGAAATTCGATAATAATACGGATTGTCATTTCTCCCCCCAATTCATATATAATAATAGAGTGAATCAAACCAGTGAAGGGATGCATTGTAGAGACCTTATGAGGGTTATGTTTAAGATTGGGTCTGTATTCGAATCGGATTACACGTATTCGACAATTCAAGATCCAGATGTTATGCGAAATTACTACCCAGAATTATATGAAAAAGCGTCCTCGTATAAAATATCCAATTACGTGCGAATTCGAACCATCGAACGACTCAAACACTCATTGTATACAAATGGCCCATGTCTGATTGCATTTCCGGTATATCATCACGAGACCGATATGTGGCGAAAACAGACGGTTGATCAAAAGATGATTGGCGGACACGCTATGGCTGTCGTTGGGTATACGGAAAACGCGTTTATCATTCGAAACAGTTGGGGGACTCACTGGGGATTTAATGGATGTTGTTTATTTCCATTTAGCGAATGGGGATGTCAATGGGAAGTTTGGACGACGGTGGACGAAAAACTCCGTATTATACCGGATTCGGATGTGGATTCGGATGTGGATTCGGATGTGGAACCAACTCCAACTCCAACGCCAACTCCAACTCCAACTCCAACTCCAACTCCAACTCCAACTCCAACTCCAACTCCAACTCCAACTCCAACTCCAACTCCAACTGATGACGCGTTTGATATAAGTAAATGTTGCAATATGATGTAACCACATCGAACCACTACGATGGTAAGTAAGAAAATTCTACTTTATATATTAAAAATACCATTTTTTTAAACACAATGAAATGGTATAGATATGGTTTTACTTTTATGAGTATTGTTAGGTTGGTTCAGTGGATTACTTCGGTGATCCGTTGTTCGCATCTAACTTTCACCTAAATGTATACCTTTGTGCAAGCAGTGAGTAACGGCATGAAAATTCTGGTTTATTATTTTTCTGGGATCCATGAACCACCCTTGATGGCATATATCAACGCGGCGATGCCCAGAGCAGCAAATGTACTAGTAAAGGTAGTGGAGAATTCGCTAATAAGAGCGGGGCTGATGCACGTTATACTGATCCATATCAATGCGGCGGTGATGGGCCATGCGGTTTTGAATAGACTGAACACCGCCGATCTAAACCCATCGTACTCTTCTTTTGGAATTGACAAGAATAGGCCACCAAATAGGTATTTCAGTGCGTATGATGCAGCGTTCCACCCAACCAACGCAACCCCTATAGGCATTGTTACCAACGTACTGAGTCCCATGAAAATTGTCGAGATTATTCCGCGTGGGTCTCCATTACCCTTCTTCATAACATTCTTCCAAATTTCCGGTGAAAATAGACCCAAAGTTCCTTGAAAGAACATGCGGATAATACCCCACACAGCAACGAATATCATTATGATGGGTCCAAACAATGTGTATACAAACCCCTCAGGCGCGGACGCGGGAGTGTCTCGTTCCTTCCCTTTGAATACCTCATTGGATAAATCATGTATATGTCCCAACACAGTTTTGTTTATGAGAGGAATGGTGTTCCCCGGCACATTCGCAATCGCATCAATGAACGATTTCACTATACCACGGAAGAATTCAAAAACAGCCCACAAATTGTCTTTAACCCCCTGCCACATGGCCGCGGGGCTTGAACCAATCGTCGCCCCCACCGCGGTATCCATCGTCGATTGTTGTTTTCTGAGTGAATTTCCAGCCACTTCTCCGAGTGTATCAAAAAAGCCTCCTCCGCCCGCTTGTCCTCCACCTGACATTTTCTCATATCCATTCACGTCGTCTTTGGGAAACAACACTGTGTCCATCCATTTATATCCCCCATATTTACCCGTTATAGTTTTAAGAAATGTGTAATACGATCCCCACATGACCCACAACACAATACCTACCATGGAAATAACCACGGCAAAAGCATATCGTTTAGATGCATTTTTCACATCATTTGTACTGAAGGAAGTCGCCTTCTTATTGAATTTCACCATATGCACTACAAGATGGTGTGAAAAAAATATCCACATCATCGGTTGATTCCATCCATCTCCATCACCATCACACCAACGTTTCGTACACCTTCTTCGCATCCACCTGTCGGTTCTTCTTGAAGACATAGTACCGATTCAAGAACGATATCTCCTTCTCCTCACCGCTCATTCGCAGAGCCGTCCCGTAATTCCTGTTCGCCGACGATCCATATTGGGAATTCTCGCGGCTCATTTCATCGTGAAGAGCGGAGAATTTTCCCGTTCCGTATACACTCTCGGGTCCACTTTTTCCCGCCACATCCTCTACCTGCGTCAAATCAAACCCGTAGTGTGCCATCTGTTCCTCCAAGTATTTGGGATGGACCAGATATTCGCGAAACACTTTGTTGATGGATTCCTGAAACACATCAATGGCCTTCCCTAAACACTCGTCCGTCGCCTCAAAGTCGGTCCCATCGTACTGTCGGTCCACCCCCCAAATCTTGCGACCGTTGCGACGAAGACTCACCCCCTCGCCCTTCACGACCTCGCGCAGACGCGCCATGATTTCGTACCCATCGTAGCAAGTGGCAATGAATCGCCCGTCCTTCTTCACCGTCTCACTGACGTTCCTGAGGAAATTGTGGAAGGTCTTCTTATTCTCACACATGTAATGAAGCGCAAATTGGATGGACCCGACATCAAACCCGTCTGCCACGCGACCATACATGCGGTACACCCCCTTCCCCAGAACCGCGCTATCCTTCTTCCCCTTCCCGAACAGGGCATCGGTGGTCATCCTCCCCCGCCCCGTATCAAATGCCTCGCCAGTGCGAATCAGGCGCCCAGTATCGGCGTGGGCGAAGAGACAGTCGGGAATGGTGTGGTATTGCTTGCGGTAGTTCAAGTACCGCGCACAACAGCCGTCCACCTTGTTCTCAATGTTATCTGGGGCGATATCCAGTCCGTACACGAACGACAGTTTCCCATGGATCCATTTCGGGATATCCCCTCCCTTTCCCACGGCGTAATCAATCATCTGGTCTCCCGGTTTCGTAGCCGCCGCAACCAACATGCGCTTCACATATAGATTGTGGAAATCCCTCAATCCCCTCGTCTGCGACTGGCCCGTGTTTCCCACATAGTAGGTATCCTCGTCATCCACCGTATCGGGAATCCCACCGCCGGTGGAAATCATATCCTCGGTCACGGGGACGTGGATGGAGTGCCAATTATTGTTGGCAACCGAATAATCATTCCCGAACTTCCGCTCCCCGCGGCGGTAATCCCCCGTCTTATCGTGTCTCACCCGAATGGGTTTCCATCGCCACCCCGCACGCTCATCCAGGTCGTACCGGAACTCCACCACCGTCTCGTCCTCAATGACTTCTCCATTCTCGGCGAAGATGCGGCCCATATCGCCCACCGTATCGGTGATTGTTCGGTTCGCCACGTGGGCCATCTCATCGTATGGTTCCGTGGGAAAGAATAGCGCGGGGATATATTGATTGGATGGGCCGGGACCATCCCTGCCACCAGCACCAGCACCACGTCCCATGTACTCGGTCAGGGTATCATCCATGATATCCCCACACGGATTGTTGTAACCGTGTTTCTGGGGGTCGTACCCCACCCGCAATTGCATGGTCCGGTACTGTTTGATCCCCTCATCGGCGGTCTGAACCCAACTCCCTTTCGCGCCCCCCGCATCATTCTTTGCAAACGTTACCAGGAAATCAATGGTATTGAACTCGGGCGGTTTCCATTTGAAGGAATGTTGCCACGTCAATTTCTTATTTGCGACTCCGCGAGTACTGGTCGGCGCATCCAATCCCACGCCCAAATTCGCCGGGGTGAAGATCAGGCCGTCCGTCTCGTACTCGTACATCCCATCCTTGATTCCCTGGTTGATTTTCGCACACCCCGCAAAGATGGATGTGCCTCCCCCCTGGAACGATTTCGCCGCGACGCGCATGGGTAGTTTGCCACCACCACCCCCACCACCCCCACCACCCCCACCACCCCCACCACCCATCACCGACTCGTACGAACATTCCTTCATGAATCCCTGGAGTAGAGGAAGGCGGAATTTCTCAATGGTGGATTTCGTCACGGATTTCGTCATATCCATTTTCAAATCAATGAACTGGTTCCTGCGAACATCGCGCCCCTTGTAGTGATAAATATCAAATGCGGCGTACAAATTTATGAATTCCCCGCGCTTATTCAAGGCAATGTGTTCCCCGTCCAGCAGAGTGTTCGCCCACTCATCGGAACGTACCAACATCCCGGTGAATTCCGGAACCATTGCGGTGGTAATCAAGTAAACTTTTCGAGACGGTGCCACGTACAACATCTTCCTGTCTCCATCGGCCTTTTCCGTCACCGTATAATGGTTCCTGATATTCACCACCTGGGAATTATCGCTTTCTGGAACCACGTTTTTCATGTGGAGCGTCACGGACGAGGGTCCTATGAAATCCTTTGCAGATACATATTGGCTGCTGGAGCCGGTTCCCCACTCTCGACCATGAATCATCTTCATGTACTGAAACATCGCCCCCGACTGTTCCTTGTATGAAATGGGAAAGTTCGTGCCTTGAAGGCCCGCCAACACCAATTGGATCCCCTTCCGCAACGCCTTGTATGTGTTGTCCGGCACAACATACGCCCCTCCATCTCCCATTCCCTCGCGCACCATATCGTTACGCATCTCAATCTCCATTTCGTACTTTGCCGGTTGACTGAATACCCCCGATTCCGATACGGTGAAGGTTGGAATGGGAAATCGGCCATCGCGATCATTTGATTTGGAACTCTTCACCATGCTCATATCCACGCGAAAGGGGTGGTTGGGGTGGGTGAATGATACGCGATTAATGTACCGGAACGATTTCTTATTCTCGCTCCAATCACGGACCAATCCCTGAACGATGGGGTGGGATGCTTCCATCATATGTTCCGTCGCAATGGCGATCCTGAAGTTGAAGTCGTCGAATTCCAGTGCCTTTGTGAACATATCGCCCCCCGACGGTTTGAATCCCGTCTTCTGGTTGAATAAAATCCCTTTGGCGCGTGGATTCTCGGGCATCAAGTTGGTGCGACAGTAATCCTGGATGTTGGACATCCCCACCATCTCGGTACGGACATTGGAAATCTTGGTGTTTCCCGTCTTCACGTCCGTGTACTCGTTCTGGATACGCAACAGCGATTGATCCGCGTGGATGGTGAACCCCGACGACAATAGGCGCTTCACCACATTATCATAATCGTTCTTTAGAAAGGGTTTGTGTCCCCGCTTCGTCCCGAACCGAACCTCCAATTCACTTTCACCGCTGTACTGTACGTCTTCCAAGAACATCTTGAAGAATTCATTGATTTCCGTTTTAGTGGGTGGTGCTGTCGCGCGATGTTCTGTCTGGTGGTTGGGGCGGGGATTCGTCGCCTGATGCGGTTTCGCACGATTCGTCGCATGATGCGGTTTCGCAACGTATGCTTTTTGTTGAGATGATGTCTGATTTGTTCGGTTCATGTATAGTATATTGTGATACAATACATCTAAGTCACATTAGAAATCAATTTTTAGGAAGCGAAATTCGGTTGGAAATTTCCGAATACAGAGATTTCTTCAATTTCCGTTTTCCATTCACATCCACCGATTCCACACCAACTTTATCCGCCATATCTTGTAGGTCGGGGAGCGAGTACACCGAGAAGCCCTTCATTGGTTTAGCCAAGTCAATAATTTCAAATTTATCACATTCGATTCCGTGGGTATAGGTGGAAATGGTTGCCTCATCCCACCCCTCGCTCACCAATTCATATTTACCAGTGGACTCATTTCTTCGAATCACCGCAGTGTGCGTGTCCCCTCCCCCATCACCAACATGTCTCACAAACACGTGCCCCATTTCAATCCACAAATTCATCCCGCGCGACATTGCAATCGCAACACACGTAGGGATATCAATTCGACGCTTATTCATCAACACATCCATCACATGTTGGTGCTGGATGGACCGCGCCTTCAGTGTATTCCTCAATTCTCCCCCCGATGCCTGTATCTTATCCACGTAGGCGAACTTATCATCTTTCTCAATAACAAATTCTTTTCTGATACTATCGCGGTACGAATCTTGTCCGTTCAGTGAGGCGTACACGCACCAATACAGGGTGTCAAATCGGTCGGGGGCAAATGTGGTGGTTCCAATTCCGCTTCCAATTCCGCTTCCAATTCCGCTTCCAATTCCAATTCCAATTCCAATTCCAATTCCAATTCCGCTTGGGGTCGGGGGGTCCTGGGGGTCCTGGGTGGAAGAGTTCCCCCCACTTCCGATCGGGGGGTTCTTCTGGTTCCCCCCACTTGGAATATCGGCAACCAGTGTACCTGGGGATGACTTCTCCCCTTGTACGGATACCGGGTTGTACTTGGTGAACCGGATATCGTTCGCTTTCAGCAAACAATGAACGGTCGTGTCTGGGAGAAGACCCGATGGAGTGGAGCAAAATGAGGCTATTGACATGATGATATACATCGTTGTGATACCTTTACATTGGTTTGTGGTGGGTGACCGTTACTCACGCCATTTTCAACACTCAACGGTAAATAAAAATATTGTGGGGTTGTTAACGGTTGATAACAGTATACCATGGACAGATCAACAGAACCAAAGGCAACGACGACGACCCGCCCGTTTCATTTCTTTACGACTGATGGGAGCGTCGCCGTGGGCACGATTGTCATGACGGTCCTCCCACATGTAATTGGATGCGCAATTCTTACCCCCCTTCTTCACGGAACGGATATGACCCGCATCCTTCTTATCCATGCGTTCTTTGACTTCCGCTTCACTCAGACCTTCTAATTCGTACATACCACGAGCGTACTCGCGGACCGCCTGGTTATTGGGTAAATCCCCAGCCCTTTTGTCGCGGATGTTTTTGTTGATTAATATGGAAGTAGATCCGTACTTGACTCTGGGACTTGGGGCAGGAGACACGTTTGCGGCCTTGGTGGGGGTGGCGGCCTTGGTGGCGGCCTTGGTGGCGGCCTTGGTGGGGGTGGCGGCCTTGGTGGAGGTGGCGGCCTTGGTGGGGG
>Ga0307997_10000476_pt1 | contig 18338 bp, 1 predicted proteins | sample Davwhametageno36_FD_203165 | JGI IMG/M metagenome (GOLD analysis project Ga0307997, IMG submission 203165) | Marine microbial communities from Davis Island wharf, Antarctic Ocean - #36 | ecosystem: Environmental > Aquatic > Marine > Unclassified | place: Antarctic Ocean: Davis Island wharf... | reverse complement strand
TTGTTGACGACGGGACGGAAGTTCCGCTGGTCAATCCAAAGGATAAAAGTTCGTGGAAATCGATCGTACCAGAAGGAAGCAGCCAGTTTGATCAAAAGGTCAAAGAGTCACGGAATCTGCGCGATTTGTTTCCAGTGAAAGATGGTGTGACAGCAGTCCAGTTCCGTATCACTTCTCTTGGACAAGGCGCCACGCTGGGTAAGATGTGGCATATTGGATGCTCGTACCGACCGGAGCCACCATCAAATCCCCCAACAAAACCGTTTGTCACCCAAGTGCCGGACAAACCACTTTTGCCAGTCGGTGAAGTAAATGGAACTTCCGGAGAGTACAGCTTACGACCAAATCCTGAGCGCTTGATCCAAACGTTCATTCGACCAAAGATGAAGGTGCTGGCACTGAACGCTGGAAATGAACCCGTGAACTACGAGCCAGATTCATATGCCGATCAAAAGTTTGGAATCAGCAACACTGGAATTCCAGAGTGGAGCGGTGCACTCACCACACTGAAAGGTTTGAGAGAGCAGGTAGCAAGATATGAAGATGAAGTCAAAGAGATCAAAACAGAATTAATTCCAGAGGTGTTGCAGGAGGCCAGCGTTGTAACAAAAAAAGTCCAAGCGTTGGAGGGTCTTGAAAGGCTCCCCGCGTTTAATCAGCTTGCGCCAAAAATTGGTATAATCAACACGCGCAAACGACCGGAAGAAATTCGAACTGTCAGCGACATCAAGAGATTAGACGTACAACAGAGCCACAATGACGACGTCGACGACGACGATGATGATGATGACGATGATGATGGAGCGGACGAAGAACATCGTGAGTTGCAGCCAAGGCTGTTTGCACACGTTTCTGGCGTCAGCTTTGTGTCCACAGGCACGCTGAAGGAGGACGAGTGGACGCACGTTGCAGTGTCGTACGATTCAAAAAGAGGTGAACTGGCTTTGTTTTTGAACACGAAAGAGTCGGGTCGCTTGATGGGTGTTGAGCCTATTCGCGAAGGTCTTTATGACCTCCACCCGCTGTTTCTTGGTTCTGGACTGGGTGGTGTTGTGATGTCCTCGCCGAGAATGTGGGAGTTTGCGCAAACTTCTCAGTCACTGCAAGGATCATGGAAGAAATTAATTGTTGGAGATGAGACTGGTCTTTTGGGTGCTTGGGGTGCCAACGCAGAGGACAAGTTAGAGCTTCATGACTTGTCAGTCAATCGCTTCAACGGAATCGTTGATCTTGGTATCAAGACGAATAAAGACAAGTCCAAGTCGACTCTAGCAGAATGGGAGAACGAGCCAACTCTGGAGCACATTAAACAATTAAAATTTGATGATGCTCAAGTCAATCGTGAATTTCATTCTGATATGATTCATCCATTTTATTTCCGTCAAGGATGTGACATGCACATTGATCGAGTCTACCATCCCGCATCTACCAGACCAGATATTGTCGACATTAAAAAGGCAATCTCTGCTTCGTTCTCGCACACTGTGAAGAAGGATGCTTCACTGCTAGAGGTCGTTGCAGCTGCTCCTCAACGACGTGCCGCTGTCGGGAAGTGGACTGCCACAAGAGCCCTTCAGTACGAGCTCGACAGCGAGCACACGAAGCATGGCGACATCCCGACGTCTTACTTGGTGGAGATTGGCGAGGAGTCAAGTGAGGGAACGGACGCTGTTGTGCGCCGTGTTTCGACGCATACAAAGTCGATGCAGTCGTCGCGCTTATTGAAGACGCAAGCGATCCGGCTCAACAAGGAGCGCGATCTAGTGCCCGGAGAGGAGGTCAAAATAATTGCTGACGGGAAAATGGGTAATCTTCAAAACATGGGGGAAAATGTTTTGGTTCTCAACAGCAAGGATGGCGACGAGTACGAGCGAGAGCAGCCACCACCAGGAGATGGTATTACCGACATCGAGAACAAGGAGAGCTGCGTAACAATTTACGAGAAGGGAGTTCTTCAGAGCACAAAAATTGTACAGGCATCTGATGTCGATGCCGACAAGAAACCGTGGGAAGTCGACGACGGATCTGACCAGGAAGATCTCAGTTCGGAATCGGACTGTACCGTCAAAGCGCTTGGATCGCCATACAGTGATGCCAAGGTGACTTCCTTTGTGCAAATGTACGATGCAAGGACGGGGTCAGTCGGAAAAGTTGGATCAGTTGGATCAGCACCTGACGTCCCGTCCTCGTTCGTTGACCACTTGTCGGCATACCACTCGAGCACCGAAGCCGAAGCCTTCACCGGCGCCTCCTCCACCCACGCAGAGTGGGTCGTCAATGACGACATGGCACCAACCGCCGACACCCTACCGGCGGTCTCCAACATCAAGGCAAAACGACAGATCGTGCAGACTGCGATGGGAGGAGTGGCTGCGCACCACGCCGCCGTCAACACGGTGGGAAAGTATTTCGCCACCAAAACGCGTGAGCTCCTTTTGAGCGTGGCTCCTTTGGCGGAGCAGGACAGCATCCGAGCTGCGCAGGGTGTTGAGGCAGTCCTCGCAACTTCCGAGGACGAAAAGAGCGCAACCGACGTCGCCGTTGCGCTGATTCAGGACGCCGTTACATCGTTGTACCAGCTGCCCACAAAGAAGGCAGCTATTTCAATTGTGGACGGGATGGTGTCTCACGCGTCACCGGTGGCGCAGAAAGGTTTGGTTCAACTGCTCGAGTGGCTCGCACGCCGTCCAACGTCCGATGCGAAGGCCATCGAAGTTGGCATGGCCGCGGTGCTCGCAATTGGAAGAGTTCCTTGGCCGTCGTCTGAGCTGGTTGCGTGTGTAGAGCGTATTGCATCGCACCCGTCGACAGGCACCGTCAGCGTGGACTTGCAGCATCGTTCCATCACTGTACTGGGTGCTGTCTTGCGCAATCTCGTCGAACACTCGCGGGGTACTGCGTCGCATGAGAAGTTGGACGATCGTGACTCGTGGTCGTTTGCACCACCGTCGGACGTCCCAGCAGAGGTAGCACGGCTGACATCGTGGCTCGCATCCTCGCTGGTGCATGCGGTTGAACACCGCAACTGCAGCCATCCGGAAGATTTGAGCGATGGCATGCCCGTCGGCCCGCTGTTGATGGCAGTGCACAACTCCAGGAACGCGCTGTTCGCACCAATTCTTGTCGGCATGTTATCATACGAAGCGAAGATGAGACACGCCGTGACCGAGGACGTCCGTCTGCTGACAGTGCGTGCACTGGGTGATCTGGAAGATGTGACGACGAGGAATGATCGTACGCACAACCCTGCTGCGGTCGATCGCGTGCTTCTTTCCGTCCTGGAAAACGAGTCTGGCGACGAGCCGTACTTTGCTCAGCTTCTGGCTCTCGAGGGTTTAGGTGCTCGACGAAATCTTGACCGGATCGTGTTGGAAAGAGTTGCCGAGCTCGCCGTGGCGAACAAGGACGATGATTTGAACGATGTCTATGCTGAGGTGCTCGACAAACAAGTTGGATTCCGCTCGAAGGGTGCCAACGCAGCGCTGGCTGCATTCAAGGTCATGACGGAGACTAAGCTCCAAGCAATGATAGGGGAGGGAAAGAAAGTGCCCGCATCTTCCATCATGCAATACATCGACGCTCGCCGTCTTGAGAGACCAGAGATGCGTCTGGAGAGGAGGAGAGCAAGACTGGTGGCAGCAATGCACCGTGGAGCGAGCGAGAAGGCAATTCGCAACAAGGCGTTTTTATATGGAGGTGAGCAACAGCAAAGGAGTGAACTCCCGTCCCTCTCATCCTCTGGTTTCATGGAGATTGGTGAGAGGGGAAGTTACACGTCTGCATACCCCTCGGATTTGTCGTCGAAGCAAGAAATTGACAGAGCGACCATCATTCGTGGCGTTCCTGCATCGTTGGAGGGTTTTACGCTGGATGACGAGAAAACAAAAATGGAGACCGAAACACTGGGTCTACGACTTGTTCGCAACGATCCACGCGGAGACTCGGAAGATCTTGCTGGGGACTCCACACCATGGTTTGGACGGGTAGAAATTAAAACCAATTCAGTTTGGGGAACAGTGTGTGACAACGGTTGGAGAGAAAGTGCCAAGCAAGGTTCACTCAACGCAAGAGCGGTCTGCAAGTCGCTGGGATTCATTGGTGGATCGTTTATTGGGGTTACAGGAGACGAGAACTTGGACGTATTTAAAACCAATCCGGGTGATACTCCAGTGGCTGTGCTCGCAACGAAAAAGTGCAGTGACGGCGACACGTTCAAGGACTGTGTTGATGGGAGTATCTACTCTCGTGATTTTTCAACCAACACTGCTGCCTTCAAGAAGTGTGGGCTTGCACCTGTTGACAAGACCGAGTGGGAAGCTGCACATCCTCGTGCAACCAGTAAGTCGATTGCAGACATTGTGAAAAATTTAAGAGAGGAGGCAATCTCGGACAATTTTCCTCGTACACTGGCAAAGGCTGCTGCCGGGCGATCTATTCTGAGTAAGATGATCATTGCCGACGTTGATACTTTTCACAAAGCGAATCAAAAATGGAAGACGTGCATGGACAAATTTGCCACCAAAGCTGCGAAAATGGCTGAAATGACATGCTCGTCAGCCACCAACGTCGTTGTTAAATGTATGAACCCTTACGTGCGTCCAGACTGCGCTCCAGACACAGGTGTTGAAGCGCACAACCTGTGTCCAGCCAAGCCGGATTTGTGCAACCCACGAGGTGGTGTGTTCTGTGCGGGTGATTGGGACAATGGGTTTGATTTTGCAGCAAGTATGTGGTATGCGCATCAAAAGAACTGCTTCGGTACGGCATCCACCATGAAGCAGTGCCTAGCTGCTGCTGGTCCACCTGCTGACACGTTGAAAAAAATCACGTGGAAGAAAAATTATGTCAAAAAGATTGGTGGCATGAACAACGCCTGGCTGCTTGGTGCGAAGCATGCGCAGTGCAAGGGAAAAAATAACCATGCGCCAGTATGCCATTGCAAGCTTGGATGGAGCGGCGATAAATGTCAGGATCAGGGTTGGTCCAACAAGGTCCTCCGACGATCAAAAGAGATGATGGCATCCATGGCATCCAGTGCTGAGGAAGAAGCAGAGGCAAAGTTAAATGATGGCATCCTTCTTGCGCACGACGCACTCATGAACTACATTGATCCACCAGAAAAGACAGAGGAGGAGATTCGAGACAATATCAGAAACGTGCAGCAGACCGCCATGCGATCCGAGCTTGAGGAAGCAAAGGATGATCGTGACAAAGCCCAAAAGAGGATGAAGGAAGCGGAAGCAGCATTGGAGGAAGCAACAAGTGAATCGTCAGGACCAGAGGGTGCCAAGAAGATCAAGGATCTCCAGGAAAGGAAGGATCAAGCGGAGAAAGATCTCAACCAGGCAACAGATTTACGAGATCGTAAAAAGTATATGCTTAAGAAGCATCAAGATGCTTATGGAGAGAGAGGAACCGACCTCAAAAGAAGGCTCAAAATGAAAGTCCGTGCAGCTGTAAATGAACAGATAAACAAGGTCAAAAAAGGTGTGAAAGCAGCGAAAGAGGCACTGGGCCATGGATCACCTGCATACAAGCGTGCGCAGAGGTTGAAAGCAGCAGAAGCCAACTTGAGACGCGCAAAGGACGCAATCAATTATCCCTCGACGACGTCAAAGTTAGGAGACAAAGTAAAAGATAAACTCGGATTGAACATGGCAGACAAGCGTAAAAAAGATCTGAAAAAGGCCGAGGAGGAGTTGAAGAGTGTGACCAAGGAAGTAGAGGACGTGAAAGATCAGCAAAAGAAGGATCAGCAGCGACTCAAAGACTTCAAGGGTCCGAAAGAAAAAGACTTGGATGCAATGGAAAACAAGTTGGTTGATCGTCAGAAACAACTGAAAACTGACGAGGACACACTGAAATCTGAGGAGAAGAGACTCAAATCTGAGGAGAAGAAAATACAAGGAATGGACGCCACCACGAAAGAGGCCAAGGCCAAGAGAGACGAAGCTCAGAAAAAGCTGGACAAGGACAAGACAACAAGAGACGAGGACAAAGCAAAAGTGAACAAAGAAAACGAAAGTCTGAAAGGTGAGAAGACCAACTTAAAGAAGCAAAGGAGCCAGTTTCTCAAGATTAAGGCCGCAAGCGAAGAGGCAGACGACGATATTGCGACATTTGATAACAAGGAAAAAGAAATCGATGAAATTGTGAAGGAAAACGAGGGAGACAAAAATGATGAAAGAGAGAAACTGAAGATGGCAAAAGCTAATGAGAAGGAAGAAGGAGAGATGAAGGCATTAGACAAGTCAGACCCTAAGCGCCAAGCATACGAGATCGGCCAGCAAGAGAAACGCACGACAAAGGCTGTACGAACGTACGAAAAAGATCTGGACAATTGTGTCTTATCACGAAAAAGTTGTCCGAAAGGTGTCACCCAAAAAGATGCAGTACATAAGCTAGAATCTAAGAACAAGAACGAATTGCTCAAGAAAGACATGCTGAAGTCAGACCCACAACTTGCAAACGACGAAATGGTTGCGCAGGCAAAGAAGAAGGAACTGGAGAAAGATCCAAAGAAGAAAGAAATGCTATTGAAGCAAGAGGCGACAAACAGACTCGAACAGAAAAAGCGTGATGACATGGAAGCAGCAAGTATAGAAAGAACAAACAATAGAAAAGAAAGAATGTTTGAAGAGTATCAAGTGCCAAGATGTGGGCACGGAAAACTTGTCAAAAAGGGTGGTTTTGGACACTGTGAGTGTAACGATGGATGGGAGGGTAACTTATGTGATGATCAGGACTGCGAATACGAGTGCAAGACTGAAAAATCTGCCTACCTCAAATTAAAGAAGAAAACAAAAGCACAAAAGAAAAAATATAATGAGAAAAAAAAACTGTGGAAAAAGTGCAAGAAAGAGTGTGCTGGTGGTGGTGGTGCAAGTTTGGTAGATCGACTGAAAGATGCAAGTCGAAATGGTTTGGAGAACGCGCTTCTAGGTGAGCCACCAGCACCCGACTACTTTGACGTTGCACCCAGCGATGCTGAGTCGAGATGGTTTTGGAACAAAAGATTTGGTGGAAAAAAAGTTTGGGGTGAAATGGACGCAAGATATGCAGCAAGCTGGAGCACTGAGATTGACGACAACGGTCGCTCTTCGGTCAACGCACTTTTTTTTGCGGGGGGTGCTGCAAGAGTTCAGGTTTGGTCGTTTCAAATGACCATTTTGGGTGCGTACGTGAAACTTGCTGGGAGTTACAAGCCAGCAGAGTGTCCAGATGGAGACACCGGTGGTATAACGTTCCAAGCGAATATGAAAATGTTGCACATATCTTTTGGTGTGGACATGGGTGGTTCACAAAACATGTGTGAGCCGACAGCGGATCCCTGCAAAGTGCAGTTCATGACGAAAGATATGGAGGAGCATATTCTGGGCACGTGGAATGTTTTTGAGTTCACCAGAATTGTGTTTGTCAGTTGGGTTCCACTGGAATTCTCTGTGACTGCAGATATTGAGGCGTACGTCCAGCTCGGTATTGAAGGACAAGTTGGAAGACCACAGCTTGTCGACCATGAAAAGAACTTTCGTGGTTTTCAAGAAGACATGCACAGCTCCATGGGCGTCCTTGTAGGTCAAGTGCAACCTGGCATTCGCTTCGTAGTGGAAGCATCGGTAAAAATTCAGCTTGGTGTCGCATCAGCCGGTGGAGCAATTGAAATTACTGCATTGGATCTCAGTGTTCCAGTGGCAAGAGGCATGAACATTGACTCGAAAAAGGATGCGCTGGCAGTCGCTCTGGTTGTCAAAGCGCTATCTGGTCGCATGTACGTTTTCGCAAATATAGGTCCTTGTCCACTTTGCGTGGAGCTCGAGTTCACTCTCATCGAGTGGAATGGTCTCTCCAAACTGTATCCACTCCATCCTGGTGATGGCATGTGCGCTGAGTGCCAGACAACCTGCATCTACGGAATTTGTGATCGCAAGACTGGCAAAGCATGCGAGTGCGCCCTTGGCTACAATGGTGCAGCGTGCGACGTTCCGTGTCCAGGTCTGGAGCAAGGAAATCCAATTTGTAACAATCGCGGTATCCAAGACTGTGACGAGCTGACAGGCACTAACTGTGTCGATGATCCTCAGATGGGATGTCGTTGGGATGAAAAGGATCAGATGACGACGTGCATCTGTCGCGAGCCATACTTTGGTTCCGATTGTTTGAACACGTTCCCCGGTGTTCACATGTGCAAGTGGCTTGGAGCAGAATTGGATTTGACAACGACATGGGTCACAGAGAACGAGAAAATTGCTGAAGAGCTTGCGGCAAAGAAAGCTGCAGAGGAAGCGGAGAAAGCAGCAAAGGAGGCCAAATACAAAAAATTTGCCTCCGATGTACTGACTGTTGCCAGCAAAGCGTTGGTGGAGCTCTCTGAAGCGACGACAACGAAGGACGTTTGCGCTGAGCTCGAGCCTTGCTTCAACGGCGCAACGTGCACCAACGATGCGAAGCAGCAAGTTGGATACACGTGTGCTTGTCAGGCCAAGTTCAACGGCAAAGTGTGCAACCAGGCGCATGCCATGGCCAGCACTGACACGAAGTTTGTTGTCAGCAACGTGCGGCCGTTCATCTTAAACCAGTACGCGAATCTCGGAAGCGAAGTGGTACAGATCATTAAAATTGACAAGGAAACACTGACACTGACTGTCAAGCGTGGTCAAAAGAAAACGAAACCTGTGTCGACACACAGGGATCGTGCACATCTTCTTCCATATCAGAGCGACAGCTGCGTCCCAGATATGTCCCACCAGCATCACGAGGGGCTCGAGGAGACGGCCGACCACACACGACTGTGTCGTGGAATGCTGACAGCTGCTCAGTGCACTCGTCCAAACGTCTGCCACGGTCGTGGCACCGGTGACGAGGCAACGGGACACTGCGAGTGTCACGACGGATTTCACAAGGGCACCATGCAGAGCTGCACCAAACCCTGCCCAGGCATTCAGGAGGGACTCGCGTCGTGCGGAGGGAATGGTCGCTGCGTCCTCGAAGGAGATCATCCGCACTGTGAATGTGAAATTGGATACTCGGGTCGTCTGTGCGACGTGACATGCCCTTCCACTGTGGTGTCTAGCGACGAGAGCGATGCAGAGGTTGCACAGCCTTCAATTTGCAGCGGTCACGGCGTTTGTCATGGCAAGCATGCCGGCGACTTCGAGCTCCGTCGCGACGTGTGGAAGGGATCAGGCAAAACGGAGGAAAATTTTGATCAGCACGCTGCGAGGAACGGACTGAACGCTGATCCCATCATGGCGGGTGACAATCCGACCACTTCTGACCATGTGCATGATATTACGACGGACAACAACCGTTTTGGCGACGTTGTTCGTTGGAGTGGTGAGATTCAACTGACGGAGGAGCAGGCAAAGAATCCTTGGAGGTTCGAGCTGTCTTTTGTCAAGAAGAAACTACACTCTGCCACGTGTAACCATCATACCCCTTGTGCAATGTGTGCGGGGAAATGTGACACAAATTTAGACTGCCGTGGTGATCTGATGTGTGGGAGCAAAAAAGAGATTTTGGAAGGCAAGTACTGCAGCGCCCCTGACTCGTCCTCTGCTGCTGCGACTGCGAACAAATACTGCTACAAAGCGGCGCCCAATGAATTTGTCCTGCGCGGTTCCTCTGGATGCACGGATACTAAACCTTGCCCCGCTTGTGCCGGTGACTGTGACACAATGGATAGTAATTGTGCTTTTGGAATGAGGTGTATGCAGCGAGCAGCGAACGAGAAAGTTCCAGGATGCGTTCCAGGTCTGCAGAAAGCAACTACTAGTGCTATGGACTTTTGCTACGATCCTGCGACAATTAATGCATTGAAAGTACAGGAATCAACAGAAGAAAATGATGCCCAGGCATCGGTTACCAACCCGAACACAGTGCCGACCGATCTTGTTCTGGAGCATCGTGCCGTCCTCTTCATTGACGGTCTCAACGTTCACTCCAAAGTCATCGATGGTGCAATGACTCCCGACAATGGTGTGTTGGAGCTCAAGCTGGCAGCAGGCAACCACGCCTTTTCCGTTATCACGCTCGTGGGCGACGACCCTGCGTATGACCTTGTCGTGAAGGCGCGCCAAACATCATTTGCAGCAGCCGTATTTGCGGCAGCAAAAGTAGTCACAAAAGCATTTGCTTACTCTGCTCACGAAAAAGGTGTGTGTCAATGTGCACTTGGTTTCCGCGGTGATGCGTGCGAGGAGGCCAACGAGGGGGCACTTTCTGCTTTGTCTCTGCCGGAAAAGTACTCAGTCGTGATCCAGCCACCAGTGTCTCTTCGTGCCTACGACATGCACACGTCGCTGGCGGCCAAGACAACACTGGTAAATCGTGGAAACGAGGGCTGCGCAAAGACACGGCCCTGCCCCAGCTGCAGCGGTGATTGCGACGCCGATGAAGACTGCGAGCAGGGTTTGAAATGCTGGAAGTCAAAGTTGCCTGTCCCAGGATGCAAACCAGGTGGATCGGGTGACGTGTCTGGCCACAACTACTGCTACGAACCAAAAGCCCTGGTGCAAGAACTCCGCAACAGAGTTCCAACGTGCAAAGCTCCATCCTCCTCTTCGAGTGATGCCGGCTACGATGACAAGTATCGCGGGTGGTACGACGTGCAAGGCTGTGGCAAGTGCAACGAATACTGCCGATGGGTTGGTAACAGTGGCAGTGGTGGTGATCCAAAGCAAAAGGTGCGACACGAGAAGTCTTGGTGGTCATGTCGGACCAACAACCAAGTATACACTCAGTTTGATCAGCCAAAAGGAAAGAGGGACTACTACGGAAAAAAATGGAATCCTTCTTTGGTTAAATGCAAAGAGAAAGGTGCCGACATGATCGTGACAACTCGATGCAGCGGTGAAGATCCCTGTGATAGGTGCGAAGGACACTGCACGCATGACACAGACTGTGGTGATGGTTTGAAGTGTTTCAGGCGCTTTGGTGTTGGTGGCGTTCCTGGTTGCAAGGGAACAGCAAAGGACAAGAACACGGACTACTGCTATCTTCCCAAAGAGGAGGACAACGGCTACGAAAACACAGATTGGACGGTTGCTTTTTGGGTGCGCCTCCCACGCGATGGCAAACGAGCAAATATTGTGGTAGCACCATCTGTGACATCGTCCATTGCTGTGTCCGAGCATCACGTCGCCATCTATCACTTGGATAGTAACAGGCTGTTGTTGTCGACTGGCGACGGCGTGCAGTCAACGTACGAGATGGAGATTCCAAGGAAAATTGGTTCGGAGGAAGCGGTAGCCGAGGGCGAAGACGAAGAGACCTTGTCATGGTACTTTGTTGCTGTCAGTGCCTCAAACGGCTACACCTCATGGTACTTTGATGGCAAGCTTGTGGTCCGCCAGCTCGCACATCTCGAGAAACCAGTGGGTGCCATCACAACAACGAGACTGCTCGAGTGCGAGAAATCTTTAAGAATTGATGAGCTCCGTGTCTACACGAGAGCATTGTCGCATGCTGAAGTACGCAACACGCGTGATGTCCTTCTGTCTTCGTCCGAGTGGGGTCTAGCGTTGTACTACCACTTTGATGAGAAGAATGGCAATACAGTATACGATCAGATACAAGCGGGAGGTATGAACACGGGCGAATTGATTCTTGCCGCGTGCACAACAACCGACGATACGTCGTACCAGTGCGGTGACGAGAAATTTTGCATGGGTGACGAGTGCTGCAGAACTATAGGAAAAAACCCGGTTTCGAAAGAAATAATGAGATGTCCAAAGAACAAACCATTTCTTTGCTTAAAAGGCAAGACTCAAGTGTGCAAGAAACATATCACGCATGGATGTAAGCTCGAATGCACCGGACTTGAGGATGGAGCTATTGGTAGAGCCAGCAGTGGAGCACGAAATTCACTCCTTCCAACCTTGTTAGAGAGAGAAGAGTCGAGTGAAATTTCGAAGGTGGTAGACGTGACCAGTGACATCGTCGTGGTCAATGGTGCCAAGGACACCACCACACAGCAATTGGCAGACATTGTGCTGGGGAAAGCCGAGGCGAGCAGCTTCATTGTCTCCAGTGGAGGCGAAGCAAGAAACTCGATCTCTTCAAAAGCACACAGCGGGAATAAATTCACTATGCTGATGGAAATGTCGACGCATGCAAAAACAGGGTGGTTTTGGTGTGAGGAGGCTCGGTACTCACCAGTCTATGACGGCACGAGATTTCATCTTTGGAACGTACGAAAGAAGTTGATGACCAAATATCGTACCGAGGGAAAGAAACAGCAGGATCAAGATCAAAATACTCTTCTCAAAAATGCCGTTGCGCTGGAGTACGCCGAAGTCGAGCGGGACTACGCAGATGAGGCAAGCAGAAAAATGTTATCTACAGAGAATAGAGAGAATAAAGCAGAGATTAAAAAGATTCAGAAGAAGATAGCAGATGGGAAAAGAAAAAGATTAGCGGAGCAGGATACCAAAGAACCACCGTGGATGCCATCGGAGGCTGGCCTTGCATGGAGTGGCATTACGTCCGTTGTCGACACAGTGGATGCCACTAAGCTTGGCAAAGAGGTCGTTCATCATCTCGACGTCAACGCGGACTTTCACTGGCAGTCTGCAACCATTCGCATAATTGGACCTCACGTCAAGGTGCGTAGGGTGTTGTTTGTTTGTTTAGTTGTTTTTATGTTTATTTGTTTATTTGTTTTTTTGTTTATTTGTTTATTTGTTTATTTGTTTATTTGTTTTATTTGTTTATTTGTTTTCTCTTCTTTCCCTGCTGACACTAGCACGTTTCTTCGTCCTCTTCTTTTTTATTTTTTTTTTATTTCCATTTTAGGGAACGGGAATGAGAACTGGTGTCGAGGTCAACATTGGTCGCTTGACACCCTCTGTTGCGAAAGAGGATCATCAGAGTAGCAGTGAAGAATACTACCAACTTGACGACACATATCAAAAAGTTGTGCAGGTTGGAATTGGAGTTCGTTGTCCCGCGTCCATTGAAAACAAGAATTGGATTGCCTACGGTTTGACAGACGCGCAGAGAAATATGCGCTTCTATGTGTACAACCAGGGACGTGCAGATTCGGAGGGTTTCATCATTGTTGAGCGACACGACAATCTTGGTGATAGTCGCGAGGAAAAGCAAGGGTGGGATATTCCATTGAAAGTTCTTTGTACTAAGAGACCCAAAAAACCAAAGAAACCCAAGAATGATGGTTCCTCACTGGATAAGAACGGCAACAAGTACAAAAGACAGACTCTGGATGAAAGTAACGAAGGATTAGCAGAAAGACTTTGGTCCACGGACACCAATGCTGAGCGCATTGCTGTGACCCTGCCATCTGCCGTCATGAACTTTGGTCCAGCGTCATTGCTCCGCCAAGTTCCAAACGTTGCGTACAATGGTGAGGGGCACGCGCACACGCCATGGGATGGACTCCAAGATACTCAGTTCAGTCGAAATTTCATCAGCGTGTGGAGCGGTATGATTCGGATCCCCCAGAAAGGAAATTGGAAATTTTCACTGGAGACAATTGGTGGCGCGAACGCTGGACGCTTGTTTGTCAGTGGAGATCGAATTCCACTGTCGTCGCTGGACGACGATCCGTGGGCTGCTTCAAATACAGGAGAGAGTCCCGTCTTTCAGGAGGATGGCATAGCAGACCGAAATTACAAAGCAACCAAGCATGTTCGTGGCGTTACTCGGGCTTTGGAAGATATTGACACAGAGAGCGAGCTCTTGATTAAAAAACAACAATTCAACACGGATCTTGCGTCAAATCGAAAGACTATCAGTGGTGACAAGACATTGGGTTCAGGGATACATGCCATTGAAGTGTTGCTGGTGTCCAGAGGCATGCACAATCGTGCCATTCTTTACTGGGAGGGTCCAGGAATGGCCAAGTCGGTCGTTCCTCCCTCGGCATTTTTCGTCACGCCCGGTCAAATGGTAGCAACCTCGAACTGGGAGGATGACAAAAATACCGCTGGTGGGGAGGGCGTCAAAGCAAATGACGGAAACCTGGATATCTATCTCAACGATGTGAAGTTGACAACAGGCTCACACGGCAATCCAGGCCCTGTTCCGTCCTTCCACTACATGTCACACACCGAGTGGTCGTACAGTCTACGTCCTTGGCAGATAGCTCATCTCAGCGATGGAGTCAACACAGTCCGAGTAGAACGAGCGGCAGGGACAGTAAACGATAAAAATAAGAGAACCATGGTCCTCTCCTCGTCCATGATTGAGGCACGCGTTGGTATCACCAACGAGTTCTTTCAGGGCGATGGTGCGACGACGGCGATGATTGTGCCATACAATACCAACGTGTATAACGGAATGCGCGATGAGTTTACCATGATGGCATGGGTCAAACTTGAAGGAGATGACACGGAAGACGAAGATGTGGTTGCAGCGAGGCACGAACACTTTGTACTCCACGCAACGGGTGGGAGTTGGAAGGAAGGAGAGAAGGGCAGCAAAAAGGTACCGACAGGCGGCCTGCAGGTTTTTTGGACTGACGGAACGAACGATGCCGTTGTTGGTTACGAGACACCTAAGGCTCGTTGGTTCCACTACTCGGCGACGTACGACGGGACTGGTTTGATAGTGTTTATCAACGGAAAACAAGTCGGATACACTGAGGTGGGTCAAAAAATTATGGGTCCGGCCACTCCAGGTGGCAACACCTACCTCGCAAAAGCAAAGAAGGACAAGATGGAGAGCGATGTGGCGTTCCTTACACCACTCGACACCGACGACAAAGCAGGAAAAGACGTCGTGACCATTGGTGCAGCATTGGAGAAACGTGAGTACGTCCCACACTTGCTTGTCGAATACTGGCAGACGTCATCTCTGCGAAGACTCTCTTCTAAGTTTGGTGGCAAGGGTGAGAATGGACAATGGGACGACTTGTCCACAGCAATGGGTGAGAGTCGAGCGCGAAATATTGGAGACATGGGAAGTAGCATGGGCAGTGAACTGGACCAAGCCCAAAGGAGAGCGCTGGGTGCTGGCTATGCGGTAAGATGGTCTGGTTATATCTCACTAGACCGCGACACGCCTGCAAACCAGCTGCTTGCCGCCTCGTGGCTGGATGGTGGTGCTCAAGTATCAATAGTCACCAGTACAACGACGCTGGTTGGAAAAATAGGACTCGCTAAAAAAGTCGACGTCCCATCGTATCGATTGGTCGATGGCGACAACGCGTACATGGGAAGATTGGAGACGTGGAACAATGGCGCGTGGCAAACAGTGTGCGATGAGGAAGTGTCCAACGAAGACGTAACACGTGAGCTGAATCGTGCCTTTGGTGAGGATAAGTTTGTTGGCTGCAAGATTGTGCCCTACGAGAATCGTGCGACGTATATGGGTGACGAGAGCACAAAAATCAGTCTTGTCGCGGACGTAGGCAAGAAGTCAGGCAAGAAGTGGACGTTTGTGAAAAACCTCAATTGTGATCACACTGAAGATCTGATTGTGGACTGCAAGCCAGCCAAAGGCCGGTGGGGCAACAAACTTGCACTCGGATTGGGAGCAACAATGTTAAAAGCAGGTGTCAAGTACAAAATTACTGCAAGTGCTTTTGCTACTGTTGCTCCAGTCTTTGACAAGCAAAACAAAAAGCTGCTGGAGATTACGAGCAGCAACAAAGCAACTGTTTCATTTTGGTCAAAGGGTGGAGAATTCGCCTACAGAATGGATGGTGGAGTGGACGACGTCAAAATGTTTCGAGAGGGAATGACGGCGCAGCAGGTGCTGTTAGAAATGTTTAGCCTCAAATCTGACGCAGAGCTCGAAGCAGAGAAAACAGATGGGGAGAGAAAGAGTGCAGAGCTCGAGGCAAAGAAAAAAATTAAGGAGATTACTGACAAGGATGATACTGAAACAAACAAAGTGGAAGACGAAGAAATTGTTGCCGCGTCGACTCTCATGATGGCGTACTCGTTCGAGGGTGCTGGTACTGGTGGTGTAGAAGATGACTCGGAGCATGATTTGCTTGCAAAAACAAAGGGGGCACTCCCTTTGCGTCGCGTTGTCCATCCAATGTCCTCGCACATCTGGAAGAATTGTCCTGGTGTTAGCTCGGACCCAACGACGATCAACATCTGTGGTGGATACGACGATGAACACAAAAGAACTCGGGGTTATTGTGATCTTTCTGAGAATCCACCCAAGTGTCATTGCTCGAAACACTACCGTGGGCCAGGCTGCGAGCTGATATGTCCAACGGACAAAAAAATGGGAGTTTGCAGCAACCGAGGGGACTGTCATTGGGCCCAAGAAGTTGATCAAAAGAAGGGCGCAGAAGCAGTCGCCGGTGTTGAGCCGAAGCCTGGCCAGGCCTCATGGTGTGCCTGCAACAAGGCATCTGAAGATAAACTAGGCTTTGAAACGCGATATTTAGGAAGCATGTGTGAAAAAGAATGTCCAGCCTCAAAAAAGAGGACATGCAGTGGTCATGGTACATGCATGCTAACGTCAGAGGGCATAGGTATTATGAAGGCGTCGTGCAGCTGCAAAGACGGATGGTATGGTGCTGGGTGTGAAAAAACTTGTGCTGGATCTCTGGACGACAAAGATGAACTCTCTGACAAAAGCTTGGCAGCTTCATTCCCTCTCAAAGGAACATGTAGCGGACACGGAAAATGCACTTTCACAGATCAAACTCATCATCTCAAATGTGGCAACAATCCACATCGTTGCGGCTCTGAAATGGGGAAACAATGTGCTTGCGATCATCACGGTGGTTGGAATCCCTACCCATTTGCTGGTGGTACATGCTTGGAGTCTTGCCCTGGTGCAGATGGAGAGGCAGGCTCATTTTTGAACGAGGATATTATCTTTCCAAAATCCAAGCATCCGGCACACGGGGGAATCTGCAACGCTGCTGGTATTTCTTGGAACGAGGAGACGCCGGCCCTTTTCGATGCCACATCAGGTAGAAAACATCGTGGTTGCCTGTTAAAACATATGTCACATCCGGTTCTTGATAAATTGGAAGAGCACTGCGTTAAAAAAACGGGACAGCATTGCAACAAAATGAGCATGAAGTGGGACGGTAAAACGATGGATTTTGGCACATTGATCAAGGAGGACAAAGCTGGTGATGAACTTCGCAAACACATGAAAAATAAACACAGTGACCCAGGTTTTCGCAAGAGTGGTGGTTGGGGTGGACAGTGCAGGGAATGTGACGAGATGCGGATTCCAAGTGGCTCTTGGGAAGACAGTTGCGCATCGCAAGATCTCCCCAGTACTTTCTTTCCGTTTAATAAAATGTGTGATGGTTCAACTTCGAGTAACACGTTAGATGGTAATATACACACGAGGCGCTGTGGCAATCGCTTCAGTCACGCTTCTCAGTGCAAATGCCCAGTGGGTAATCTTTTTGAACAAAATGCGATTAAACTAAGTGGCATGAACTTAGCATGGAACTGGAGGGGTGTGAAACACCATAATTTTAATCAGTGCGTGATTGGGGATAATAATCCATCATCCTCCTCTTCGGGTGATGCCGGCTACACTGACAAGTATCGCGGTTTCTACGATGTGCAAGGTTCTGGCAAGTGCAAAGAATACTGCCGATGGGTTGGTGACAGTGGCAGTGGTGGTGATCCAAAACGAAAGGTGGTACACGAGGAGTCTTTCTGGTCGTGTCGGACCCACAACCAAGAATACACTCATTTTGAAATAGCAAGAGGACCAACAACCAAGAAATACCCGTACTACGGAAAAAAATGGAATCCTTCTTTGGTCAAATGCGATATTGGCAGCGGCACAGAAGCGATTGACCTGCAAATGAGAAAGAATATTGGCAGCGGCACAGGCATGTGGGATGCGATAGCTTTTCAGAAGGAGATGAAACCTGGCTGGCCGCTTACCGACACCCACACATTGTCAACTTATCCAGGATTAAAAGGGTGCGGGGAAATTCATCATTCTGGATACCACAAAACCAGAAGTCGCAAAGGACCCGGTTGCTAGTTCCCAAAAATTATTCCAAATTAATATTACAGATTGTACAGTAAAATAAAAAAATTTAAATAAAAAAACTTTTGATTTCGTGAAATGTGAAGGTATTATATTATTATTCAGTAATATATATTTATCTTTCTTTACTCCCCAGACCAACTCACAATTGCTGTTCCTCGTCTCGAAAACTCATCCACATCACTCTTGCTCTGCAAATTCACCGTGAGGACTAACTTTTGACGTGTCGAATTTAAGTACAAAGGAACTTCAACTTCGTCCTCCTTTTGCTCGTTTCCATCTTTCGACAACCACGAAAACAATGTCAACGGAAGCATTTGACGCATTACACGACTCTTTTCAAGATGACCATTCACTATGACAGCTCCACCTTCAAGCACCATGCCAGT